>Ga0126339_10000228_pt1 | contig 26860 bp, 14 predicted proteins | sample OrbTmetagenome_2_FD_92532 | JGI IMG/M metagenome (GOLD analysis project Ga0126339, IMG submission 92532) | Coral microbial communities from Petempiche,Puerto Morelos, Mexico - Orbicella T R C metagenome | ecosystem: Host-associated > Invertebrates > Cnidaria > Coral | place: Petempiche,Puerto...
CTGAGGAGATGGAATCGACTTTTGCTGTGTCTTATCGGGAAGTTCGAAAAAATCCGGGTCAAGAAATCGGAATTCCACTGCACAGTTGCTATATGCATGACATACAGTTTTCTTTTCTTTTTTTTTTTTTTTTTAATTCTTTACGCGGGAACAAGGAGCCTATCACTAGGAGCGTGCGCGCTCCTTCCATAATAAGCCTATGTCACGGCATTTTTACAGACTGGTCTATTTTTAAGCTTCTTTTCCCGCGGAATAAGTCAGCTCAGTTATGCATGAGAGCGCGGTCGGTAACGGATAAAAATGGCGGTCTCAGGTGGACATAAGTAATAAAACACGCTAATTCCTTCTCTATTTTTAATTCCGTGCTTGTGATTGGTCACTGAGGTTCCCGCGGGGGACTGAATTCCCAGTAAATTTAAACTAAAAATAGCCGGCTACGTAGCAAGTGTTCTCGTACGAAGAGCTTTTCCGCATTCTGAGCGCCCGTAAATTGGAGTGAGAGCAAAAATTTGACGAAGCAGGGACCTTCGTGGAATTTTTGCTCTCGCTCCAATTTACGTGCGGCCAGAACGGGGAAAAGCTCTTTGAAAGGGAACGCGTGTTACGCAGGCTAAAATAAAAATAGAGCGTTTTCACGTGACGTCATCTAATTCTTAAGTAAATCCAAACCTAAAGAGCCACCAAAGTTTTTATCCTCATTAGGCATAAGAGGTACTAAAGTTATATCTGTTTACAACTCTCCAGCTCAATAGCGCTCTTCGTTTGGAAACCAGCGCATTTTGAATTTCCAAGTTATGGCGATGCGTGACACAAAGCTACGATCGCGTTTGTCGAAATATATGTATTTATCTCATGATCTTTAGCCATTTAAGACGTATTTGGAAAAGTGCTTATTTAAATGTTTATTTGTTCAGTGCAGATAATCATTGTCCTAGATAACCAAAGTAAGTTCCAAATGTTAACACTCTTTTCCGGCCACCATGCATGTTGGTGTACCACTTAGAAACACCAACATGGCGGCTCCATACTAGGCTCTGTAAATTTGCGCCGAACATTTCGACGAATATCTCTACTTTGGGATAACGCACACACCTTAAAATTGGAGAACTTCTTTATTTATCTTCTGTATTATTACAATTTCTTGACCTTATCCACTGAATGGTTTTTGATTTTATTTGTTATTGCGTGACTATGAAAACGCTCTATAGATAGGTCTGTGAACGTGACAGGAATGTGGGATAGTTGCGCGCTCATAGTGATGGGTTCCTGGTGGGAACCGTGCAGCGATGCAACCACTCTACGTTCAGTTTGTTTTTGTTTTAAGATTTTATACAGTTATACCGAGAGGCACCCATTTTTTTATCATCACAGTGAACAAGTGTCCGCATGTTTTCGCATTCTTTCATATTTTAAATGCGCGAGAATTTCGCCGATTCACAGCTTGAGCTTGGGTATGCTGTGGCCCAGAAAGCGTGTCAGTGTAGACTCTGTCCTTTTATAGACTTAATAGCTTGCTACTCAGACGCTTTCTGGGTTCGTCATTTTTCCTTCTCAGAGGAAGGAAAGATTGCTGGACGATCCCAGCTTTTCTTCGTCCATGCACCCTTTTTGTGTTCGCGCTCGCCAAAAGAAACACTCGTCGAGACCAAAAAATCAAGAAAAGACCGCCGGCAAGCGGTCAACGAAGAGGTTAAGCTACAGTCAGAGAACATGCCGTACGCAGAGCAAGTTATAGTCACGCAACGCTCTTCCTAGCGTCGCGTGACTTCGGACTAGCGCCCTTGTCCATCAGATGATTCATAGAACGTCACCCATGCCGAGTGTCACTTGAATGATGTAAATGGAAGTGTACCAAGTTACAAACATAAATGATAAAGATATATTCAAAATGCACAATTCTTGAAGGGGTTTCCATTAGGTAGCCAAACAATACAAGGCATATATTCACCGGTTCTTTCTCTAACACACTATGAAAGGAAAGTATTGGATTCAGCTCCGAAACAAAGCTTTACCATAAAAGGTAACAATCTTACTGAAGGAACCCTAAAATCAAGCTGGCGCCCACCCCTTCCGAAATAAAAAATAAACAAGGAAGTATCGAAACGTCTTTCACTAAATAGGCGACGGAAGAAATTTGCTGAAGCACAAGAAATATTTTACTTTCTGTTATGAGATAACGTTGCTCGTGATATGACCGATCAATACTTCCAAAGACATGAAATTTAATATATTAGTGGTTTTTAGCTGAACTTCTGCCAGAAGAGATGATCAACTTTCAACTCCCAGACGTTCTTCCGAAATATATCACGGTCTCCTGTTTCCTCGCATTTCAGGTTCACTCGGAGTGGACTAAAACGTGTACATTCTTTACAAAACGCTTTTCCAACCATCGCTACTTTTCAATATAAACAATTTAGCAATCAAATATTTAAAGTTTCTAGTCCTCGTAAGCTCAGAAAGCCAGCTGTAGAAACCGAATATTAAGGCATGTCACGGATGAAATGACTTCCGGTACAGCTCAAGGGTGTTTGCATAATTATAACTGAAGCCAATCAAAGTACGTTTTTCATTGGCCCATGCCTAATTTATAACTTTTAAATGACGAGTTGAGGGCCAGTCCGCGGTAGTCAAGAGTTGTTTAGGTTCCGAGGCCAGTCGAACCAGCGAAGAGATGACTTCTGATTATCAAGGTTTGTGTGAGTTTTCGATCAGTGCTTGTTTCATAAATTTTCGTGCTGATCATGTGTTCTTTTAGGTGGAAAGCGCTACGGCCAGCTTCGAAAAGTACAAGAGACAGATCTTGATGAGATCAACAAGGTAACTTAGATTGGAAGCGTGTCGAGTAGCACATATGTAAACCAATAAATCGCATCACATCTATTGATCTTTTGCGTTTCCGGTTTCTTCAGCTCAAACTTTTAAACTGTGTTTTAATTCTCTTTGGTCTGCAATTGTGGTCAAGACATTGCTTCTATTAAACGCCTCCAAAGCTTAAGCTGCGAAGATGACGCCAAGTGATTTTCGAAATTGAAACCTTAATCGTAATTTCAACCCGTCGGGGTTAAAGTTGCATTTTAATCATTTCTTGTCAATGGCCTACATATAAGTCAAATGATAAATTCCTCATTTTTTAATTCCAGTCATTCGTGACTAGCGGCGATTACGATGACGAGGAGGACTATCCGGATCTCAATGAACGTTTGGAATCGTACAAAAGTAAGTCTTGTCCGGGCGAGTCACGTTGTTTTAAATTCACTTGCATAATTAAATTTATATAAATGCAAAAAGATGATTGCCGTGAAACAAAACGCCTTTATTCAAGTTTTCTATGTTTGTAATTTCATCCGTGGTTTTAATCTATTTTCTTTATATTTTTATCTTTTCGTCGTTTGCAGAACAGTTCATGGAATTCGACGAAGATAACTCGGGTGACATTGGTGAGTTGTCCGCTTGATTGATCTAAATGCGAAGTAAATATGACAAGTTATGTCAATAGAGACGTCTAGCTATATTTGGAAATTTTACTACTTCTTTCTTGAGCAATATTCTCAATTATGTATATAGCTTTGTTTGGAATCAACAGATAAATTTGGATATTTCGTTTTGTATTTCAAACCAGGCCATTATCATGTATGGTAATTTACGTCCGTGTTTATTTTCGGAACCTTTATAGATGAAAAGGAAGTAAAACGGGTCAGCAATTTAATGCTTGTTATTTTTATGTTTTGTGTGGTTTGTATGAAGTAACAATACATCTCCGCTTGTTATCGATCGAACTTTGTCTGAAACGCAACTAATAACTACTTCTGCCATTTTACCCTCGGGAATACGCGCCGCTAAGGGAAAAATTTTCTCAACGCTATATCCAAGCACAAAGGTTTCATCCAGATTGTCACTTGTAACAAAAGCCGCAAAACTGATCGCGCTTTTTCCAGTTCGACCATCTCAAGAAGCATGAGATAGAATGCAATCGGACCACTGATTCATTCGGGTTTTTTTACGAAACCGCAAGGGAGGTGAAACGCATATAAACAAAAGGCGAGCAAGGAGGGAGTGATGCGTCACGCTATTAAACATGTAAGGCGTGACATTTTTATTCCCCCTGTGGCGTCATGAAAACTCTTCTTACTAAAGCATTTGCGAGTTGAGTTGACTTATGATAAATATTAACAACCAAAAGATGCCCTATCCTTGACAGCTAGTCAACAGCAGATAAAATGAAATAAGTGGCAAACCGCTTCCTTTCGACAACCTTCTTTCATTGTACGGTAGCTGGCATACATTTCGAGTCACTGGCCATTGTAAGCAATAAAACCCAACATGTAACCACGGGCAATGTGAACTGACTCAAAGCTTTACGCCGCGCAGAGACTTCAATCAATATTGCACAACGTCACAGGCAGACATTCTCGTTCCCAGTCTTCGGAACAATTTTATATGCAGAAATTAGTGAACTTCATCAGACGGCAGAAAATAACAAAAAAAGCTTTCCTTCCTATTTTTTTACCTTTATTGCATGTTTCAAAGAACCAAAAAACCAGGAAAAAAATTCATGTCATATACATTTACACATGAAAGCAGTGACACAAGACAAAGCTACCCGGAACACCCTTCCCTCTCTCCTGCGTGGCTTTGTAACTCGGCTGCAGCATGCGCCTTCCCTTGTAGATTTGATGTTGTTGTGATTTGATTACTTAAAGCTGGGTTTCACAGCGCTTAAGCATACATCTAAGCACATGCCGACATATGCAGACGCAGTAAGATGCTGATAATTAGCGTCTTTTGTTCGGGAAATTTTCTACAAAAGGCGCTAATTATCAGTCTCTTAATACTGCGTCCTCGGGAAGTCGGCTTATGCTTATGCGCCACGCAGAGACTTCTATCAAGGCTGGTTTTCAACAGTCGGCAGCAATAATCATTCTTGGTGTGCCCGATTGAAGATGTAGAGTAAAAAAGTTTACAGGCGCAAAGAACACCAACCTACGCGTTTTCATTTCCCCTATTAGTATCTGTATCCTTTTCATTTCAGACATTATGGAGCTCAAACGAATGATGGAAAAGCTCGGACAAGCGAAGACCCACCTTGAACTCAAGAAGATGATCGCTGAGGTTGACACAACAAACTCAGGTCTGTTTTAAAAGGGGACGAGCCGAAAGTTGCGCATGCGCACTTTCTTGGTCAAAATCAATATCCTCAGAGACCGCGGTCCTTTTGGTCAGCACCAGGAACTGCAGCCTCTGGAGACCGGAATGAATCACTTCAATATCACATCAGGCGAAACAATAACCAAAATCCGAATTGTAAATACAGTGGAATCCCGATTTCTCGAACCCTCATTTTTTTCGAACCCCGCGATAACTCGAACCAAAAGTCCTTTCCCCTCCTCAGTCAAACACTGCAATTTTACCCCTGATTTCTCGAACTATCCGATTTTTTGAACCAAATTGTCGTTTCTCTTAGAGGTTCGAAAGATCGGGATTCCACCGTAATAAGAATCATCACTTTCGGCTTGTTTGCTGATTTTGAAGAAACCGTCACCATTATTGAACAGTCATCCCGAGGGGTTGCTTCTAACAAATGGCGAACACCCTTAGGTCTTGGTTACAACTGCGTTACTGATATCTATTTCCTCATTCTGCTTGTTTTCCCACCAACACCCCAATCCGAATATCGCTTTACTGGTCCTTGTATTGGCTTTGTACTGCATAAAAACGTTAATTCTTACATCGCCGCTTTTTCGTTACATATTATTATATGAATATTTAGTTTATTCGTAGTAAGGAGAAGTTTATTTTTCTTACAGGAACGATTACTTATCCTGAATTTCTAACTATGATGCTTGGAAAGAAGTCATCTGTTTTGAAATTGTAAGTCCATGTTAAATACTTCTTCTGTAAATAGGAAGGCAATAATTCTGGTAACACCTAACGTTAGTGTGTTGTACAAAAAAACAAGGGACAACCCTCTCGCATCTATTTAAAAACGTTTCCAGCGTAGAGAAAGAAAATACAATACAACAGTAATAATAGTAAGGGGGTGCTTCAAGATTCAACCCTGAAAACGGACAAGCATAGAAAGTATAAAAAATTAAAGTCTTCGAGTTGACCTATAAAGGAGTATCCAACATCCAAAATGACCCCAAAACTCGCCAAAACTGCCGTTCAAGTATACACTTTTCGATCTGTGCCCAGACCATTTGGCATTTCACCCGATATAATTAATGGAACAAGTGTAAAATTGTTTTCCATGTGCGACACACCACACCATTGACCATCGAGGAACGAAACTTAACTTATTGCATCTCAAATCTCTTGGTAGGATCTTGATGTTCGAAGAAAAGAAGAAGGAGAAAGCGAAGCCAACTGGCGTGGCACCAAAGAGAGATTTGGCTAGCTTACCTTAAGCGTTAACGTATCTGGTGTTAGTCTGTAATAGTTTCGTAACCTTTTTCTGGGCGGTCACGCTTTTAGAGGAACTGGAGAAATATTGCGTGACTACCAAAATCGGATTCGGAGGAGACCAGATAGAATGATGGGCTGAACGTTTTACGTGTAATTTTCTAATGATATTTTAGTCGTTTTAACGATGAGAAACCTTTTACAAATGCGTGTTTTATCCGGAAATCAACGATCATGCTCAGGAAAATTAATTATAATGAATCCAAGTTTTTTTTTTTTAAAGTTTAGTCAAAAATTACACTGAACTTGTGTTTTGTCAATAGAACATTAACGACTACTTGACGGTCATGTTTTATGAAAGCTGTATGCGTGTTAGCTTTAATGAAATATCCGTCTTTAAAGAAAGTAAGAAGATGAAATGAATTACGTATCTCATTCGTTTTGTGACAGAGTGTGAGTTTTACACTTGGTTTTATGATATTAAAATTCTATTTTCTCACGGCGCTGTAAGACTGTTCAATATCTATTTCTCAAATTTTTAAGACGGTAAACTACTTAAGAACCCTTGGGGGAGGGTACTCGGGTCAATTTTTTGCTGGGTGTGTGCAACTGGCCTCTCAGAGCCCCTACCCCTCAATAGTCTTTTCTGTGACCAAGTAATTTTCGGGATCCAAACTTAGTCACTTTCTTTTTATGTGTCAACCTTGTAAAGCCCTTTAATTAGTTCATCCTAAAATGAAGTCTGTGACACATTTTTAAACTGGATTTAGAACGGTATCAACTCTTTTCACTGACCGTACTGTGATGAAATTTGCGAATTGTTTCTGTTCGGTTTTCTTGGAGAATCATTGACTTGATAAGATCAGGAAGGTTCGCTAGAAGTCCCATATACGATTCTCTAATGTAGGATTTCCGTCCCTTTCTCGTTCGGGAGGAGGAGAATGTTGACTTTGTCGACATACATGTACTTGAAATTGGGTTCGATGAGGTGTGACAAATGGGCTAGACTTTTCGCCGTTCTTTTTCTATGTTCCCTTCATCAGTCTGAACTGGGAGTCTAGCTGGCAATTCTATTGACAAATCCCCAATGGTAGAAGACAGCTGTTTCTCACTCTGCCAGCAGTTATGATTGCACGGCTTATAGTGGGTCAAAAAATGTTCTGGAATGCTATTAACTCAAAGAAATAAAGATTACTTGAAAACTTCACCTTAACGTTTTTTATTTTATTTTTCCTGCTGGTGAAACCGACGAAACAAGCCTCAATCTCGTTCCCAGAGCCCACGTATCTTTTGGTCAGCGCCAAGACACGGAGCTCTAGATAATCAATTTCCAGACTCCAAGATTTTAGGAGTTCCGGTTTCACGGCGCATGCGTGCCTTGGTTTACAACATGGCGACCTCGTTCCCAGAGCCCACGTGTCTTTTGGCTGGCGCCAACCAACAGACACGTGGGCTCTGGGAACGAGATTGAACAAGCTTGTTTTGTAAGCGCATGCGCACAATCATTAATTTCAAACCGAATTAGATTTTTGTTTCAATCGGTTCAGGTTTTTTTTTAGTAGAACAACAACAAAAGATCCCTTTGGTAGCCAAACACTTCACCATCGAGGCAGAAATAAAATAAAATGAAATAAAATAAATAAAATAAAAAAAATACAAGGCTTGTGTGGGATTTGTCGTACCACAATTGTAAGGTGTTAAATATTGTGACAAATATAAAGGCAGGTGTAGACTATGAAAGGGTGCGCGGATGACCCTCACTGGTGTGGGGTGCAGGCTTCAAACCTGTAGCCGATTAGCATCGGAGCGGTTCGATTCCGCCTTCTGCGCGCTAAATTTTGATCCATCAAGCGAAGTTAAAATAAGAGGATTTTGACTGGTGTCCTGATCAACAATGAATCGTTGACTTAGACGCAAGTTTTAATGTATCAGTACAATCTTTTGTTGTGACGATGGTCTAATAAAATAGTTTTCCATGCCAGAAGAAAGTACTTGCTCCGTTTTCTCTTCGCACCAGGTAACCTTTGCGTAAAGGATCAGGAACAATAGCCCTTTTGTTGATCAACTTTTGTCACTTGCACTACAATGTGATCCAACGTTGATGGATCCAACGTTGCAATTTCAGGGAGAAACTGGAAAAAATTCCTCACATACATGTTGGATTTATATGAAATGCTATGGAGAAAAGTTAACTGTGACATAGCTTTGAAAGAGAAATGGTTATGAAACCCGGCAAATATCAAAGGAGCAAACAAATACAGTACTGAAGAAACTGCGTAGCGTCTTTTACACTACAAGTACATGTTAAAAATAGTGTTAAGAAGACGCTTAATGGCGCTTGATGACGTTTAATAGTGGTGGTGGGTTGATTTATACCGCCATTAAGTGTCTTAACACTATTTTTAAAATTTACTTGTAGAACAAACAAATATGCCAAGATTTGTGTTGGAAGGTCCATATGACCGTACTCAATCTTATGCTTCGGGCTCATACACTATGCATGAATTCCGTAACCGAAACGTTTATATTGGTTAAATCCTTGGTGCGGAGTAAATAACTATTGTGTTTTGTACACGGTCAAGGCCAAAAAAGCGAACGAAAACCTGCAACAAAGAAATTTGTCGGGTTTCATAATTATTCCCCTCTATAACCGTGAAAAGAGTTAAGAAAAGATAACACAGTTTGTGAGGAGCTGACAGGTAAAAATGACTCACACTCACTGCAATGTGGTGTTCAAGACCACAAACAGAGAAGTCTTGAAATGAAAAATCAAGCATTGAAATGCAACTTGACTGACTCAAAATGTTTGTTTTTGTTTCAGGACTCATTGAAATAGCTACCTTGTGGCAATCCTGCCATGAAGGAGCAAGGTTTGGATATTATTACGTAAACCTATCGAGTGAAACTATTTACTTCATTAGAGGAAAAGGTGTAAGTGCAAAAAAAAAAAAAAAAAAAATCGTCCTCGAAAAGAGCTCATATGATTTCGCTCTTATAAAATAGAAAACTTATGATTTTAACGTGAAGTTGAGAGTATTCTGGAAAAAGACGTATGATTACAATATGCATGGACTTTTTCAGTAAATATCATTAGGCAAATGCAACGATGCATACTTTTTTCCCCTTGGAAAATGAACATTGTACCAATCGGTGCATTTACACTTAAGTTTGACGCAACCTTTACAGTCTACTTGTATATGGACCTCCATACTGGTAAAAACAAATGCCGTATGATTACCACATGCGTAGCATTTTTAGGTGAAAATTATTTGACAAATGCAACAGAACATTTTTTCCCCCTGAGAAAATGGACATTGTACCATTCCGTGCAATAACATTTTGGTTTGACAAGATCTTTACAGTCCAAAGACGGCGGGAAAAAAAATAAACATCTTAAGAGACATTGCGTTTCCGAAAACTATTCTTTCATTGATATGAGTCACTTCAATTGCTGTCTGACCCAGATTGGATCAAACACACATGGTAAGCAACCCTTAACAACAGCAAGGCAAAAAACAAAACAAAAACAGAAACAAACAAACAAACAAAAACTAAGCATTATGTTGCTCAACGGCTGAAGTTCCTAACAATTACATTGGGTCACATCGTCAACCTCTTTATAATCTCAAACTGCATTTTACTCTATCCTCGCCCCCAACGAAAAGATTCTTGCATAATGCGATAAATGGTACCACTCATACTGTTGTATACAACCTTGTTTCCAGAGTCCTTTCCTCTATCCCTCGAGAAGAGAGGAGTAGGAGAGAAAGCCTGGCATCGAGGTTGAGTTCTATGTACTGTATGCATTTCATTCACACTGAAAGGAGTTCAGTCACGGCATTTTGTGTTATTCTGCCCATGTGCAAAATTAACTTTAAATTGATGGAAATAATAGAGATAATACATGTAATAAACCATAGAGAAACTAGGATGGTTAAGGACTGAGAAGATTAACACGGTCTATACACAATGAACTTAAAAAAAAAATAGGCTAAACTTTTCGGGAAGCACAAACCGTGACGTAGCACCTTTAAAATAACCTACTCATTCAAAAGATTGCTTTCTGTTTGACGAATCACCGATCACATTTTACAATACGTATGGGTCACGGAGGGCCAATAAATCCATTTTACTATAAATAACTGACTTGCATAACATTTAAAAGACAATCTTTCCTTTGATCTTGACACTCTGACATTAATATTTCTATGTACAAGTACACGTCTGCAATAAATTTTTCAACACTTCAGGGTAATTAATTCTGCTATATGCCATCAGCAGGCCAGGGACAAATCTGTAAGCCCCCTCACTGTAAATACATGCATGTAGTTATACAAATAATTAATATTTCTTTAAACACTTCTTCAACTGCTGGGGTCGTCTGATTTCTTTTTACTTTTGAGGACGATTGGAACTACGAACAAAGAAACAAAACAAAAATCAGTAAGAAATATAGAGTACAGTCAGTGTACAATGAAAATGATGGTAAAGTACTCATTTTTTTAACAAATATATTATACTATGTTTTGCTTCACAATGCATGCAGCCTACAGTTTATATTATGCTCAGCCTAGACGAACTACATTAGTATCCAATGACACAACTAGTTTTAATCCCGTAATGATTCAATTTAATGCCCTCCTTCCAATAAGCGCCCCCTTTTGAATATGCACCCCCTTTTAATGTGTTTTTTTTTTAATAAGCACCCCTATTCCAATAAGCGTTCCCATTTCAAAAGGGGGCCCCTATTCTAATATTATAATATTACAGTGCCATCAGAGTACCTATCAACTGTGGGTCTTACCGTATTAAAGTTTTGTTTTGAGCATTCAGTTGTTTCTCAAAAAAAGAAATTAGCGCCCTGTCCCAAATAAGCGCCCTGTTGCGAATAAGTGCCCTCCCTTGAGGTACCAAAGGTAATAAGCACCTCGGGTGCTAAATTGAATCACTGAGGTAGTTTGAGAAAGACCACCAGTGCTTGGTTTGTGATTTGTCTTTTTAAATATTTTACTGTTCCACAGCATAAACATGTATGCACACAGTAACAACACTGGTTTATGAACTATTAACTGCAATGTGCTGTTGCTGTAGGGCAGGAATTTGTGAATTTAAAGTTGAGTAAGGGACTTGTCATATGGAGAAAAGTTTTCCCATGTGGTGGGTTGACCTTGGTTACATCCCAAGGCACCCAGGCAAAAGAACTTCAAGTGTGTCAAGTCATAATTATACATTGATATTTTTACACCAAAAGCAACAAAATGCATACTGGTCAAATCACAAAGTCGGCTTAACGTGCAGGCTGACCTGATGAACAGTGCCACTCAGTTTGAACTTTCAACTTGACTGGCTTTGTCTCATCTTAAGTATCAGGGACAAGTGGAGACATATAGACCATGTGCAAACCAAGAAAGGCCAAGTTTTGGCACAGTCAGCTGGAACCTTTTTTTTTCATATAAATACTTGACAAAAATAGATATCTTAAAAAAGATTCTTAACAGTGCAATTCTGTCAATCCATTTTGTTGTAGCATGGGGTTAACTGAACTTACCTATGATAACAATTAGAATAATGATAAAAATGAAGGCAAAGATCAACTTGAGCTGAAAAGGAAGACCAAAAGCAAGATATTAAGACAAAAACCTATTAGTACATATTGTCATAATCATCATCATCAGCTCTTATTGTGTCATGAGAAGCACAAGGCCTTAACATACATAGCCACCTTTTTAAGCCCTGCCACTACTATGTTGTACTACAATGTACAATGTAGTAAGATATTTGTATTTAGATACAGAATTGAAATAATTTTAACTCCAATCTGGCTTATTCTACATGTGCAATAGTCCCTCATTTTGTTCAGAGTCAATCAAGTGGGCATGCATGCAAGCACATGCGAAAATCATTTTGCACAATATGTCAAAGAACTGCAATAGGGTTGGATCTCCTTATGTATGGCAATTTTTGTGGCTACAAGTGCATGTGTGCTCAAACCCATCAACTTACAGTATCTCAAGAAAAATAAGTCTGGCCTGTCAAAGCAGACAATGCAAAATTAACCTTATCAATTAATCAACTAAGATGACAATTATTCATCAATCCTGGCTATGCATGTACAAAGAACTCTCACCAACACTTAACACAATCAAGCTGACCTTAAATGTCCTGTGCGGTCATAAAAAGCATTATTTTTTTCTGAGAGGGCATGGTAATGAATGTGGTGATCTGATTGGTTTTCAGCTTAGTCTGGATTTTCCTACCTTTGACCACGATCACAGTAATACAAATGCAATGTGTGTGTGGAAAAGCTCAGCAATTAGTATTTATTGGTAATCGTATGAATGTGAGTGCAGTTAAGGATTTACACTACAAGACAGTAATATTTGAAAATTCTCTCAAAATTGCATGAGCATTTGAACAAGTGCAATTTGAAAGAATTTCCAAACTGTCACAAGTAGTGTAAATCCTTAATTGCTTTAGCTTTCATATGATTACTCATTTATTATAGGGCTGAGAAAATTGCGAACATGCACACATTAATTTGCACTGCATTGCATATTAAGAATCAACAATAAATTGGCCTGTTCTCAGCCAATCAAGTGACGTAATTTTCTCAGTCATACAATATTTTAGAGGAATGAAAAAAATGTTATTTACCGGCTTAGGTTTGGCTCGTATAGTGAAAAGCTATGACCACACACTTGAAATGCTGCCCTTTGCCTGCAGCCTTGGCAGCAATTTCAACACCTCGGTCACAGTTTTTCACTATTCCCGACCTCCCAGCTGGCTGATAACAGTAATAATGACTCAGAGAAGGCTAATACAAAGTACAAACTACAGACTAGAAACATTAACAATTTTGCATAACTCTGACAAGCTTTATAGACAGTACTCACTCTGAAATTTTGCCACCATAACTTTCTCTGTAGTCGTCTTGATCCAGATCTAAAGTGTGATGCACTCATCTCAAGATCCTCTGAAGAGACCCAAAAGAGTACAGTATAACTCATTACACTGTAAAAATCTCTGGAGGTGTGTGTTATAATTATCCAACAGTTTAAAAGCTAAAGTCAACTAACAAAAATGGTCCAAATGAAAAGCAAGGGATTCATTTTGTAACAAACAGAGTGAGAGGAGAATAAATTACATAATGATTGCACATGCACACATTCATGTACATGTATGTAATTTTATTAAAAGTACAGACTGATAGTTTTTCATCTTTTCTCTCAGTTACTGAATTCTCCCGCTACCCAGGGGTTTCATTAAGGACTGGGCACCAGACAACAGAGGATGATCTTTCCCACCAGGTTTGACCCCCTGGAGAAAAGTTTCTCTTATAAAGAAGTTCAGTTCAAATACATGAAAACCAGTTTCCATCTTGCTGAAAACGTTCTAGAAACCCCTGCTGTCTATCTGAGAGATATCTAAGATTTCACTTCAAAAAATATCCAACTGATAAGACAGCTCTGCATATGTCCTGACAACATCTTTGACAACAATGTTCATGTACCTGCTGCTTGGGTTTTAAATTTCTAGAAACAAGAACGTAACAGCCAACCCAAAACACTACCAGCAAAGTAAACATAACCATCAAAACATGCAATATACCTGTATATTACATGTACGTATGCACACTGTCAACACCATGCTACATACATTACCTGACTTGTCTTGCAGGTCTTCTAATTTCGCACCCCTGTCAAGGACTTTAGATATATTGCCTTGCATTATTCCCATGACACCTTTAATTTCAGATTTGACTTTGGATATGCCATCCTTCATTGTGGGCTTTGGTTTTATGTGATGGAATCCATCTGGTGCTGCAAAACTTAACAAGACAGAACACAATAAAGGTATTTTAGGAAAATTAATTGCTGATTGAACAGATTTGATTAGTGCAATTTATTACAGGCATACATGTACATGTTTATAATATGGCTAGCTGCGCTAGCATGCAATATAAATCAAATTCTGTGTTGTCATTGGCTACCTGAGTGGGCAAGATGTTCAACTTACATGTATCTCACCCATTCAGGATTACAGTAGCTCCTGTTTCCTGCAAGAAAATGTTATTATTTACATGTATGCTATAGAAAAAAAACACTAAGTCTTGTTGATCAAGCTTACAATTTTGGTCATGAAGGCAAGATATTGCCCTAAACAAAAAATATCCATCTTAACCTCATGCTTGGTCAATAACTCATATGTTCTGATCAACACTTTCAAAATTATCCATTATACATGAGCAACCAAATTATATCAATTTATTGACATCAAAAAGACACCATTTGTGTTAAATAAATAGAGCTTAATAGTTACCCTCTAAATCTCTACAGAACTCTATAGAATTTTTCAATAGTTAAATAAATACATGTATCATTCCATGCATTTTTTTTTCTTCCCTTTCATTGGCCAAGAACCAACCACATGACCTACAAATAACTGCCTACAAATAATGGTCCACTCATGCAAAGTACTGTCTAGATGTGTTTTACTGCAAATGATATTCTGCTCATGCAAATTACAACCATAATTTCTGGTCAAAATGACAGACTGCTCCCCTGAGCTGTCAGAGAGTGATTTAAATAAGAAAACAAATTTGGTGATCCAATGATAATTAAAAACAATACACCAATTTCAATATACTAAAATTCAGCCTAACACAACAGACGTCTGCATGAGGCTCTGGGGAATACATGTAACTACAGAGTTTGTGAGGTTTACATGTATTCCCAAGAGCCTCGTGCTGAGGTCTATTGTTTTAGGTTGAATTCTAATATATTGAAATTGGCCTATTCTTGAACCTGGTTGTTAGAAAATATAGTTATTTGTTAGTGTCTTGCAGATTGATTATTTGCCTCAGCATTTGGCTTCAGCAAATAACTGATCTGCTCTCCACTGACAAATCACGATATTTTGCTGAACCTCATCCCATAATTGATAAATATGTGTACATAACGAAAGAATAGCTGCTATTATTCATGCAATTGAGTCTGCAGTCAGTCATCCTTTTGAACAAATGAGGTGAAAGGGTCCTCACAAGGCAGATTTGACCCGATTTGCCTTGTTTGTATGACAAACCACTGATAACTGGGATAACAACTACAGGTATTTAAGTGGACAAAGAGTTAGTGCGTTGAGATTTGACCCAACAGGCCAGAGTTACAAACTGTCTAGAGACCACTTCAAAAATAAGAACTTCTGACACAAGAGGATCATTCTACTTACATGTTGGAGCCATCTTCATCATCTGAGTCGTCAAGCAAACCTGCCTGTCATAGAAAAAGCATCACTGAGCCACTGATACCCAGCAAGTCTTAGTTTGGTTTTTATGGATCTACATGACTGTACATGTACATGTTGGCTTGGGGGCAAGTGAGAATAAAAAGTTACTTGTTTGGCTGGAACATATACAGTCAACTCTGGATAACTCAAACCCTCGCTAACTCGTATCTCGCGCTAACTCAAACCAAAATCGATTTCCCCTGGATTTCCATCGTACATTTACTTTAATTTTACCCTTGGTAACTTGAACCCTTGATAACTCGAACCTCCCGCTAACTCGAAGCAATTTTCGTTTACTTCAGATCATTTTCTATATAAGTTTACTCTCAGTAACTCGAACGATATCTGTCAATACATGACAAGTCAAAACAAACACTGTACTGTACATTTAGTCCAAAACATTAAATTTATTTTGAGGCAAGCGTGTGAAAAAACCTGTACAGTTCACAGTTCCTGGACTTCTCCCTCCTGCTCCCTTTGCTATATTTTTCACATTACATTACATTCCGATTTATAGAGTAATAATATTTATTTAGAGATGTGTTGTTTTATTTTCACTTGACTTCTCTATTCTGCAATTAAATTTGATTAAAATGTACACTGCACGAAGAGAAAAACATTGAACACCCTTTTTTCTTTATTTCCAGTCATTTGTTCTCAACTCCTGATAACTCAAACTCCCAATTACTCAAACCTTTTTGAATTTCACTCGAAGGTTCGAGTTATTGGGAGTCGACTGTACTTGGCTCAGACCACTGAACAGCTTTAGCTTTAGCCCTGAGTCAGAGGGTAACAGTGCATTGTTTTCTGCAAATGTTAACTCGTCTGATGACTGCCATTGCAACAAATTCCTTCAATGTCTTTGTTGTGCTAAATAACAAATCGATGACTGGTCCCTACATGTAGTTAATTTTGTTTCCCTTGAATCTCAATGTTAACCATTTCCCTCAGGATCAGTAATTAGTTGCTAAATATCAAATGATTCAAACGATAGTACGTGTGTAAACGGTGGTAGGGATCAAACTACAGGTACATGCACTGGCCTGTTCGTGTGCTAATCATTGAAGAAGCTTACAAGTGCATGTTTAAATCCAACCAAAACGATCCGTGAGAGTATGAAAAATGCTGAAGCTACTCAATACACGTACTACCATCGTGAAGTTACTGTAACGGGAAAGTCATAATCAATTTGACGTTTCAAAAACGATCGATCGTTGTGTTCCAGACATTAAAAGAATTATGTAACCTTATTTTTCTACGCAGTGCTTACCCTTTCAGAAGGTCTTGCAGATCCTCTGTCCTCGCCGTTAACTCGACTAAACTTGGGAGGCATAACTGCTGATTGATTTACATAAAAAGGAACTATTAGTCGTGTTTCCTCGGTATCTCACGTCATGCGCTGAAATATTGGGACTCGGCCATTTTTCAACGATCCACGTGGCAGTCACTAGAGTTCACCCCAACGCGACAGAAGCAACAAAATTACCGAAATCACGATCAACTTAGCGAAAAGAGAAACGTTTCTTCTACTTTTTCCTCTACTTAATAGCTTGATTCGCGATTTCACAATTTCGAAAACAAATCTCCAAAGTCAGGACGAAAAATAACAGATTGCACAAAAAAGAGCTAGGTAACCTCTCTCTAGATCAGTGCTTTTCCGTTGGGAGGGATGCTGGGAAACTTGTTCCCACCGAAAAACTTCAGAAATACCAAAGATTCTTACTTTTTGGCATTCGTTAATTCTAAAGTTTTATTTAAACATGTGAAATGGATGTCATATTATTTAAAATGCCAAGAAGAATCTAAAACAATGCAATTAGGGAAACTCTACTCTCTATACTCGGGAGGGTCGTTGTTGGTTTGCCTATACCGCGGGCTCATCTCCTTCGACTATGCTTGAATCGGATCGTTCACGATGTAACGCCAGATTGAAGACGACCTCGATGATCTAGACATTATGGACCGTCAACGAAAGAAACCGAAAGATTCAAACCAGTATCACCAAAATAAGGCCAACATGACTGGATCTAAATCAAGGGAAGGAAAGGAAATCCCACAGAGAAAAGCTAAGGACAACATAAGCAATGGCGGATTGATAGCAAAGCTTCACAACTTAGACATTTCATTGTCCGGAAATTTAAGCTTTTGCGCGGACAAGGCGTCTGGACGATGGAGAACACTCATGATAATCTTGGAGATAAGCGGACACGGAGTTCCGTGGATAGCTGGGACTGTCTTTTCCATCCTTATGTTCTCAGATTTGAAACAAGAGTTTGCATGCAATTTACTCCTTGCTCTGATGCTTGATCTAGCCGTAGTAGGCACTTTGAAAGTTGCTGTGCGACGGAAGCGACCTATCTATAACGAAAAGGATATGTTTGCGACAGTTTCTGTGGACAATTATTCGTTTCCTTCCGGCCACTCTACCCGAGCAGCAATGGTTGCTGGTCTGTTTTCAGCATTTTTGAGTGATGGCTGTTGGAGGATTCTTATTGGCTTATGGGCCCTGTGTGTATCAGCGTCACGTGTTATACTTGGTAGGCATCACTTGAGTGATGTGTTATGTGGCGTTTTAATTGGCTTGTTACAGGCCCGGACTGTTTTTGTAATGTGGCTACCAAATGACACTTGCCAGGAATTGCTAACACTTGTGCCATACTTTGGCAAACGTAGGCATCAAGTGGCTGTGATATAGGCTATATCTTTGATCGCCCTTTCTTGCAACAAGGGGCAGGGGAGGGGGAAAATATGGTTCCATAAAGTCAGGGAATTTTGCATACATTTGTATGCTGGGGGACATACATGAAACTCTCCCCTCTCCCCAGGATACAACTAACTCAAGGTACATTTGAGCTGAACTTGTGATACATAAACCCTAGGGTACAAGCATCTCTAGAATTTCTCAGCTCTACAAGCTTAATAACAGTAATTGCAATTTCGAAAGACATGACTCAAAACTTGAATGCATTACTAATACAGTGGATGCTCTCTTAACAGATACCCTTGTAAGCGGACAGCTCTACTAACAACCACCTTTGCTAAATCCCATTTGAACTCATACAGACTATGTATTTACTCATTCCCATGAGTGTACATTCTCGCAAGCAGCCACAGACACTTTGAGGGCTTACCATTTAGACTTTGTTTTCCTTTGTGTTTAAGCTCCCATAGGCGGACAACCGAAAGGAAATCCCATGTATATTGCGTACATGTAGTGTTGCAGTTAATACTGCAGTTAGAATCTGTATATTTGTATAGTACGACATTAACCTTTTTACAGTTATCACCATTATCAAAAACCAAAAACTTATTTGAAACAGTGGTATTTTTTGCATTCCCAATCTTTACTGTTAGCTGGGCAAGCACCTGTGAGTGGGCATATACACCTTACAACTCTAGTGGCCGCTTACAAGAACCATTCTTGTAAGTGGCCAGCCCCAGTTACATATACGAACACCTCTTTTGCGTCCCAAAGGTGTCCAATTACTAGAGCTTCCACTGCATTCATAGCCTGCGAACGCAGACGTATTTCCGGCTGTCGCTTGTGTCCGCCGAAAATAACGTCTGCGAACCCAAGCCAGGAAACGATTTCTGTAACATAGTAACTTTTGTTTCTCCTTGGCCAATCAGATTCCATGATAGAATGAAACTCAGGTGCTCCTCACAGCGAATACCTTAGTTCTGGGGCTACTTGAGTTAAACTGTGATTGGCTTAAAATTCCTACATCACAGAAATCGTTTCCTGGCTCGGGTTTGCAGACGTTATTTTCGGCGGAGACAAGCAACAGCCGGAAATATGTCTGTGCTTGCAGGCTACTGCATTCAAAGTCAGTGCTTTTTTCAGCACTAGCAACAGATTTGGCTCCCAAAAAAATATGGAAGGTCCTATTTCTAAGAAAATTCAAATGTTTAAAGTAAATTTGTTATATTTGAGTTCTGTGATTCATAATAACCTAAGTATTTATCTCCACTTAATAACATTATTAGTGGAGATAAATATAAAATCAACCAATGCTGAATGAAGGCTTAACATCTTTGAAAAAGCTTGTTTAAGTTTCATTGGTTGGGGCAGCGGGGTAGTGATCTGAAAGTTAGTGTGCCTAGGGTGGGGTCATTGATCTATATTCTTCCCTCGGACTACTACTTTACCTCTTTGTTTTGGTACTGTATTTACTCAATTGAGTGCTGCAGTGCTCTTTAAATTTTTAGCATTTCAGTTTCGGTGCTTATTTAGGGGCAAGCACTTATTTGAGGGTGTCACTCTTTAAAAAATCAAAACATTTGTTAATAATGACAAGCATATGCTAACAAAGTATAGCCACAAATTCAAATGAAAAAATGCATAATTTGTAAACCAGGAGAGTAAATTTCTGAGGCTGGGTTTGATTGGCTGTCCTTTGTGGCACTCCTTGAACTTCAGTCCTGGTGATGTGTCAATTAAACGCCATATCAGTTGTGGCTTAATATTTCTGCCCTATTGTGACACTTATCTTGAGACCACTTAATCAAGTAAACACAGTACATATCCACAGTACAGTTAGATGTGTTTTGTTTGTGTCATAGCATAATTTTAGCATTGTTAAAAAAATTTATATATTCTCTTTTGGGGAAATAAATCACAGTTACAAAAATTACTATCAAGACATCCAGTGACCCAGCAACAACATAAAGACAACTCAGAATTATGTACATTTAAAATTATTTGAATGTTATCAGTGAGTGAGTGAGAAAAGAGCACATGAAAATGTAATACATTTGGAATGCAATGCCATATTAGACATTTAAGTGTGATCATTTAGAACATATAATTATAAATAAATAATACCGGTACCTGCTAAATGTGTTTCATTACACAAGATATTGCCATCAGCTACTGCATGCTTGGTAAGATAAGATTCACATGTATGCAATTTGTACGTTTCGAACCCCTTACTTCATCAGCATAATGATTTCTGTAATCACTTGCATGTTGACTGTTACAGGCATGGGGCCTTGCATTCCACATGTATATGGCAAAAAGAGGTCTATGACTTACCCAAAGATTTTGCGAGTTTGGCAATTTCTCATTCAAGACTAAATCATTCTTGTGCAAATGGTGATATGCCTCTCCTGAAAGGAGGAATGGTTTTGGGTGTCACTGTAAAAAAATAGAAAAAAAAAAAATGACTCGTCCCAGATTTTGGGCTGGTTGGTCACACAATCTTTCCTGCATGAAATTATGTGATGGCTTTATGTAACCTGAATAAAACCTGAATAAAACCAGAGAATAACATTTTCTTGAAAGGGTACAAAACGCTTCGTTTTGATTTATTGCCAAGCACAGAAAAATACCCTTCCCGGATAATAGGCAGTCAACATGCGGTCATTGAAACGTGACGCTTCTTTTTCTACCATGTGTTTTTTTCCCCATTGGTCCATTATAGTCACGTGATAGTTACCCGTTTGGCCTTGCTTGCATGAATAGTTTTGTTCTGGAGTGCAGGCAGAAAGATCAACGAGGTAAGAATTTCACGGTCGGTTTCCTTTTGTACAGGGTTACCATTTCAGTTGGTGAACTGTGCAGATGTCAGTCCTTTTTTTGTCCCGATTCTGCATCGGTATTTTATTTAATAGTACAAAGACCGCACAAGAGGTTACTCGCTCGCGTCGTGCATTCCCACCGCAGGCTTCAGCAGAAGAAATAGGGACTAGATGTTGCACTTGATATAAAAGCTTCTTTTTTAAGACATGATTAAGCTATATATATCAGCTTATATCGAGCGTCAGCAACACACCGTACCTCAAACATTTTCCCTGTAATTTTCAAACGCCGTGATGGCTGATGTGAATACCAATGAATAACTTTGTGCCAACAGACAAAATTGTGCGTAATTTAGGTACTCACATTGAGATGATTTTTCTGGAACCCTGTAATTGTACATAATTAAGCAGTCCTTGGATGTGCTTTTGCTTCGTACAAGTCAGTACAAAGCACAGAAATTATTCTGCAAGTACAAACTGTAGCTAGAACATTATAATTTTTCAGACCATTTTCATGCAAAAATTTTTCTTTCTGTCACAAGATAAGAGGACAAAGTAACCATTCTCCCTTTAATCATCGTTTCGAAATGAGAAAAAAGCGGGTTTGTTTTTTTGTAATCCTTGTATGAAGTCTCCTATGAAATGGTGATGTTGTGTGGAACCCAGGTGTGGAACATGTGGCACCAGGCCAGATAGATATTGCCTTATACGAGCCAAGTGGCTCATCAGGCCGGAGCTTTTCCTGGTTTCTGTAGCATGAAGCAACTAGGGGTATTTCTACTCCCCTCTGGATGGGATGCTAGTCCATCACAGGGTTATGCACTAGCCAATTCATGAAACCCCTACTCCTTAGGTCCTGGGAAGGATAGAGATAATAGGGACATTTACAGTCAAACCTTCGGTTGTCACCAGCTCTCCTCAGTGACCAGTTTTCCAAAATACCAAAAGTTTCCAAGTCAAGTCACTATATTTGGAACCTCTTGTAAGTGACAACCTCTCGTAAGCAACTGCGACCACTTGTAGAACTAAAAGTTTTAAATTTTCTTTTGTTTTTAACCTTCCCTAAGCGACCACTTGACAGATGGTAGAGCAGAAATTAGATAATACAGTGTAAGCTGTTGTAACATTATCATATTTCTGGGTAGTACAAGAGACGGAAATTTCTCAATGGGAAGTATTGGTATATGTAACAATGTAACATTAAGTAACATTGACTATGAAAAGCCCCGTGGGGACAAGCCAATAAAGTATGTATGTAGGTAAGTACTGCAGTTTTCTTGAAATTAACTTTTACACGAATAGACCATTTAAAACATGGGGTAAGTCTCTTCAGTTACCATATGCCAAAATTTTGACACAATATAGTCTAAGCTCTCATAAGCGACCACCTCCCTTAAGCAACCACCTAGGCTTGACATTTTGGGTGGTCGCTTTCAGGAGGTTCAACTGTATTCGCTTTTGAACAACAATCTGTCCCCTGGGGGTGGTTCATTTGACTAACAATTAGTCAAATGAACCACCCCCAGTAATATAAACATACAGTACATACATATAATGTGAGTGTGAAATCAGTATTGTAGTAATAATTATAATCAAAGCTGTACACATGTAAACTTTTTTTTTTGGACAATTGTATTTACAGTTCAATGGCTTGCATCAATTTGTAAAAATAGGGTAAAAATTAATAAATGGCCATTAAATTTACATCAGTAGCTTACGTTATACTATAAGAGAAAAAATACAACAAGAACAAAAGACAAAAAAAAAATGAATGAATAACTTCGTGATTACAAAGAGCCAATCAAGCTAAATTATTTCTTTGATTACTTACGTATTTAATCTATCTACAGATTGATTTTATTTCTGGCCTGGGCTTGTTTTGATAACTTTTAATTTTAGGGTGTGCAGTATTTGGTTTCTTCTGCAGTCCCGCAAAAACAGCTTTCCAACAATAAAGAAATTTTATTCAGTAATTTAAACTTGGAAGACAAACATTTTAAAATTTCTCCGTTTAAATGCACTTCTTTTTTCTTGAAACTTTTGATAGTTTCAACTTTCTTGCCTCAGGGGTAGGGGCGTTTGATCTGAATTCTGGCCTCAGCGGGTAGGGATATTAATGCCTTTTGACCAGGGTCAATGTCGAAAGCCCTTAAGGTTACTCTTCCCCGGGACCCAAGGGGTGGGGGGGTTTCAATTGACTAGTGCATTACTTCTATGTTAAGTTTGCCAGTACCCATTTATACACCTGGTTAATTACAAGGAACTCCTTTTAACCTGGCCTAAGTGTTAGTTCACATGTACTAGTGGTAAATTATAAAAAAATGTACTACAAATGATGATGTGTTATACTGATACATTGTAATCAGAAGATGGTATATGTGAGAATATTACATTCCAGTACTGTCTGCATTGATTTGCACAAAGTAGAGTATCATCAATACTATAATAGTGATATCGTAGCAGTCTTTCATCAATTGACTTATCTTTTGTTTTGCAGTGAAATTCTCTTACTAGGCTCTTAAGATGGTCAAGTGTGAACCTGAAGATACATCAGCTACATGCACATTGTCGTTGTCAGACTTAGTGTCTGGTATGCACAGATATAAATGTTCTCATTGTGAGAAATGTTATGTATCTGCCACAGATCTCCACCATCATGAGGAGAAACATTTTGAAAAGGAAAAGCTAGGCTATTGCAGTGATTATGACAAGGATTTTGGGTCACCATGTTTGCTACAACAACACAAACTTACACATGCTGGGGGAACTCCTTAGAAATGCGCAGTGTGTGACAAGTGTTTTGTCCGTTTATCATATCTACAGCGACACCAAAGACTGCACTCGGGAGAGAAGCCATATAAGTGCAGTGATTGTGCTAAATGTTTTGGTGATCAGTCCAACCTACAGCGACATAAACGTATGCATACTGGGGAAAAACCTTCCAAGTGTACAGAGTGTAGCATGTGTTTTAGTCAGTCATGGAATCTGAAGCAGTACAAGAAAACACACATTGACCAGAGTGCAAACGGTTCAAATGAACATCAAAGCAACAATGTGAAAACTGTTTATGAAAAGGCATTCAAATGTACAGAATGCGGCAAGGGTTTTCTCCATGCAGCAGACCTTCAAGGCCATAAAAGAACCCACAGTGGTGAAAGGCCCTATCGCTGCACTTGGTGTGACAAATGCTTCACTTGTTTGTCCCATGTTTAGACACATGAGGACGCACACTGGTCAAAAGCCCTATATCATAGGGCTTTTGACCAAAGTGCAATCAGTGTGATAAGTCTTTTCATGATTCTTCTGATTTACAAAAACATAAAAGAACACACAGCGGCAATAAACATTACAAGTGTAACAACATGTACAAAGAGTTTTGCACAATCAGGAAGTCTGCAAGGGCATATAAGGACTCAACACATGACCCGAGACACCATCTGATTCATCTTGTCTACATTTGAATTGGCCGGATGATAACTGATCTTAACGTCTTTAGAGGGACTGCATGCAATCACAGCTGTAAGTAGTCTAACCATTCTGCTTCTAGAGCAGTGTAGTAGTGGTAGCTACTACGTAGGCATCCTTCGGATTTAAAGTCCATGGATCAGTGCACTGTTTTCTATCGGAAAGCAAATGAACAATGTAACCTTTTTGGAGGGAGCCTGATCTCCTCATTTCCCTTGATGAGTAGCAAAGCAGGATATTTACAGTATGGGAGTCAGACTAAAATGTACAAAACAGCTTTAGTTACATTTGTACATGTAAATTTATTTTTAAATGCCCTGTTGATGATGAAGTAAGGATGTAATTTTGTCCATGAAGATTTCAGTTTGGCATTTCATGTTCCTTTTTTTGATACAGATCTATAGAACTGTACATTGGAAAATAGAGTCCCTGTTATCTTAGCCGTGAGTTACAGATGATGTGCACATCCATGGCCGAATTGCAATTATTGCTAGTCAAGCTTTCAAGACTGGAAGATATCATAACTGTAAGAGAATTCATTGTTTGATCTTGTTTTGATCTTGGATTGTCCAATACCTCCCATAAAAAGGTTGACAGGTATCACTCGCTACAATTCAATTATTAATAATAAATTCAGGCACATTTGAAGTGAAAAAAACAGTATCTAGATTTTCAGATTTCTGATTTCAGATTTTTTTTATTGTTTTGTACTATTTCTTACAATCTATAAATAAATATTACATATTACCAACAAGAACTCAAAAACAAACAAAAAAAATACAATAACTAGAAAGTAAATGTGCACAATGACCAAAGTAACTAATTTAAGGCTTTCAGGTTTAAGTCACTGCCACATTAAATTAACTAGCATAGACAATAAGCTTATACAACTAAAAACAGTGTAAAGTGTAAATGCTCTTTTAATTTTGATGTCATTCTGATTAACTTATCTTACGTATATTTCGAAGATCAAGAATTAAGCTACAATTAATTAATAATGATTGCCTATTCAGGTAAAAAATGGTCAGCTCATTAGCTGATACGTGGCGGCCACTATTAATTATCTACCATGTACATGTAGTCACCCTAATTATTTTCTATTATTATTTTTAACATCATTTGACAGAAGGCTACAGGATAATGTGCATTCTAATGTAACAACTTATAAGTCAAGAAAATTTGTTGCTCATTCAAAATTCCATACTGCTTCTAACATGTACACTGTACTTATAGTTTTCACAGATCTGACTTGCTTGATATTTAAGTTTAATATTATAACTTCTACTTCTTAAACACTAGATTACATGATCAAAAATTATGGAACAGATGTACTGATCACTTTGAAGATTCGACATCTTTGACTACCCAGGAATGTGAACTTTTGAAGATTTGGTTGTTCAAATTGCCATCCCCTGAGCCAAAAATGGTGCTCAAATGCCCCGCCTAAGGACCATGTTTAACTATCAAATGGCTCTGCTTGGGACAAACATGGCAATGTATAACTGAGTAAAGGAAAAATAAAAAAACATCACCCTCAAACTACTTTGTTGAACTTCCGCTGCTTTGCAAGCATGTTTTTCTTTGTACTATTGAAATGTAAAAGGGGTTTAAAATTTCACAAACAAAATTGTTCATTTTTACAAAGTTCCACTCAACACCTGTAAAGCGAATATGCAAATTCCAGCTACGGAAATTAACTACGTGCTCAGTTAAAATATTTTAAGGAAATGTCCGAGTAGACAAACTTCAATTCACCTTAGTTTTCATTATTGGAACTCATTTTTAGCTTCACGAGGGTTCTCCCTCGTCTAAGCTTTTTAGACAAGTTATTAACATTCCTACCGGAAGACGATTCGCACGATGGCGGCGATTTGTCGGGATTGGAAGTCATGGTCCCTTCGCCCAGACTAAAACAGTTCAAAAAGAGACGCGTTTTTTCTCATGTTTTGGGAGTTTTATAAACCTGCGAGCCAGCGAGCCATGCGAGCCAAAGGGCGAGCCATGCAAGCCATGCGAGCCATGCGAGTCGTGCGAGTCATGCGAGCCCTAGAACAAATGTGAAGATTTTTTATTTGTTACATTTATATTCACATGAGAACAAGAACAAAAGCAACGGAACAAACTGAATAAGTTCGCAATATTAAATTCTTGCAATATTAAATTCTAAGGGAAGAGACAACCACATGCAGCA
>Ga0126339_10000229_pt1 | contig 26779 bp, 13 predicted proteins | sample OrbTmetagenome_2_FD_92532 | JGI IMG/M metagenome (GOLD analysis project Ga0126339, IMG submission 92532) | Coral microbial communities from Petempiche,Puerto Morelos, Mexico - Orbicella T R C metagenome | ecosystem: Host-associated > Invertebrates > Cnidaria > Coral | place: Petempiche,Puerto...
AAACACCCTCCATGTGTTTATCTGGCTATACTGTAAGCCTACAAGCCATTTTCCATTTCTTATTATAAATATTACATAGTGTTACTTTAAATTATCTTCTCTCATTAGATTTATGTGAGGATGCTGACACAAGACAATTCATTATTGATCTCAAGAATAAAATGAAGACAAACAAGTTTAAGGTCAAGAATAACCGAAGGAAAAGAAACAACTCAAGATCGTAAGTCATGGAATGTTCTTATAATGTCGACCACCTCTGTCCTCAGACAGCTGTCCTCTCCTGTTCTCATCAAAGTACAATATAAGGAAGACCTTTTAGTAGTCTAGCAGTGCGACAGGCCACCGATTATTAATTCCCATTTCGCTGGCATGAAGAAGCTAAAACAGTATTATGACTCCTCCTGGATAAGATGCTAGTACATCAAATGCTTGTACCCTCTCCTCATTTTATCAGGTTTTCCAGTAAACAGTTCATGTACTGCATGCTTGTTTACTTGGCTGTTTATTATCGCATGGAGAAAGGCACTGTGAGAGTGAAGTGTCGTACCCCTGGACTTCAATATAAAGGTGTTTCAGCTAGTTTCATTGTTGTTGTACGGAAAAACTTGTTTTACTTTCTACCTCACTAAAGATCCATCTGAAAACTTTTTTACTGTTTGTTTTGTAGGCTGTCAGTCAAACGGTCAAGTCTGAAAGAAAAGATTTCAATTTCTCAGAATGAGGCAAAAGCAGAGGCAATTCTTCGACAACACCCTGAACTGGCTTTCCTCATTACGGTAAAGCAGCCTTCAAAAAGGGGATAGGGAAAGGGAATGAAACTTGGAATGTCAATACATACATACATACTTTATTTGATCAGTAGGTGGTCTATATTTAGACAGACAGACAGTCACAATAGTCTTCACATCATTAAACAGACACTGTTAGCTTTTATAAGGTGTCTCTTTTTATGTGCCCCATCTGACTAGTTACAGAATTTTTGAGGGTAACAACCTAAAGAATTTTGCAGGTTAAATCCTCAAAATTTTTATGTGTGCTTAAATTAGATTTTTCTTAAGCTGTGCTAATGTTAATGGCTTTCAAAATTGATGTTATTTTAAATATGAGAATACCAACTCTGCTGTCTAGCTTGGTCATAGACAAGCAAACATGGTGTCAAAGTATCACTGTTCTCTGATCTAAATTGTAAGTGCTAGACTTTAAAATGTGACGTTTTGATTTACATCATTAGAAGGACAAGAAGACGACTGATGAACCAAATCAAGTGGATTTAAGTGCAGAACAGAATGATTTTATACCCAAAGAAGAATCTCCTTCACCAGTGAGAACACAGACAGAGGATGAAAAAATACAACATACTGACACGCAAATGACAGAAATCACAGTGTCAAAGAATTATGAAAGAACTTCCCAGGTTGAGGAAAAAAGCACCGCAAAAATAGTTGGTGTAAAAGTGATAGGACAAGAAGGTAATGAAAAGGAGAATAGACCTCTGGCAAATACAACAAGTGATATATTAAAAGGTGAAAAACCTAGGGAGCCTGTGACAAGGGAAATTGCTTCAGCACCTTTCCAAGGTACCACATCAACAAACATTCAATATAAGAGCAAGACTGAAACAAGAGAGCAAGTGTCACAAGAGAAGAAAACCCCCAGGCTATCAGAAAAGATTGAACCTCCATCATGCCCACCTCCTCGATCACCAACGGCGGGTCGTCGGCAACTACCAGCCGATCCAAGGGGACAACAAACAACAAAAGAGAATAGCACAATAAAAACTAGTAGTCACAGAAGTCAAGAAGTTACTGTAACAAAAGAGCAAAGGACTCCTGCAACTAAGCCTTTGTCTGAACTTAGCTCCAACTCAAATGCAACTACACAGTCTGTTACAGCAGCACCTAAATCAACAAAGACACGTGTTGCACCTCCAGTGCCACAATCTTCAGGAAGCACAAGTGGCAGGAGTCAGGTGCCATCATCTGATACTTCAGGTTACCCAGAGTCATTTTCCAATCGGAAATCGAGAGATTCACGGGAACTAACAGAAACTGCTCTGCAACAATTGGGTAAGTTAACTTTTAACTGAGATGTTTCTACTATGTAGTATGAATTCATGTTCATACAGAATGTATTTAACATTGTGTACTGCCTTCTTCATGATTATGATTGTACATGTTACTGACAAGATGAGGGCAGTGATGTATGCTGTACTGTTAGTAACTTGAGAAATTTGGAGGGAGCAACATAACCTGCAAATAGGCTCCCAGCAAGGGCAGGAAAAAATTTTCCAGCGAACCAGTGCAAAAAAAAGAATTTGGCAAGCGAAACAAGAATTGTCTTGGGAGGAAGCGAAGGTAGGGAGGCCTGTGGACATTCTATTGATGCTGCCTTTCCAGGATACCAGAATCTGGTATCATTATCTGATTGGATAAATCACTGATTGTTGACAGCTTTTCAGATAAATAGTTGACAGATCTTAACAACAGCTTGTCGATTTGCATAATTTTTGCTGAGACTGGAGTAAAGTCTTAACTTCTTGACTGATTTGTAACAGGCTAATCACCAAGGGTGGACTGGGGCATCAAAAACAAAGTATACAGGTTCCCTACCCTGCCCCACTTGCTTTGCTCGTGAAATTCTTTCTTTCTTTTTTTAAGGTAGGAGGCTCATTGGGAGCATGTTCGCGGGCTAGGGGCAACACAGCATCATGTCACCAACTGGAAATATAGTACTGCACTTGTAAACTCTACCCTCAATTCCATGGTTATCAAGTGATCAAATCATTTGAACTCTTCAAAAAGTTGTCATTAAGATGTCAAAAATTAAAGGGAACTTTGTTTAGTGACACCAATCTAATACGACACCCATCAGTTTAACAATAATTGAAGGCTTTTGTGCAAAAGGGCGTATGTAGCATTTTCGAGAAATAACGTATGCAAAAAAAACTCAGTTTTCCGAGCGGCATCTTTTGGAGGGAATCCTTCCAAGGTGGATGTTGACGTGGCGCAAACTTAAACGGTTACTTTTAGCAGCTTCGACAGCACGTTTTTTTTTAAATAGATGTTTTGATTTTTGAAGAAGTAGAGAAATAGACCGGAAAAAAAAATTGACTGACCTCGTATTGAACCGGCGTCACGACAAAACAAACTTGCATCCGGCCAGTTCAGCGCCTTATTTGCTTACGCTAACGAAGCAACAGTAAGAGAATGGCGTAATTATGTGAATAATAAAACTAGCGGCAAATACCATGCTTTGGTGACTTCATCATTTAGCAAAACAAAGGTTTCTTTTGTTTTTCGCTCAACAAAAGATCTCCAAAAGATACCCTTGGAAAACTGAGTTTTTTGCATACGTTATTTCTCAAAAACGAAGCGCAAATCAACAAAAACAATTACGCAATGATGCTTTTCATGTCAAAATAAGTCAGTCTGCCAAGAATTAGCTCGATCCTACAAAAAATAAAAATTGGCCCAAAATGCTACATACGCCCTTTTTGCACGAAAGCCTTCAATTAGAATAATCATTGTATAAAATAAGCAACTTTTTAGTAGTTGTGCTATAAAGGAATTGTATTGTGATTAGTAATAGAGACTAGTCTAGCCATGAATTTACGTGGAAAGCAAGTTACCTACAATTCATGACAAAAGTCCTTGGCACGCCTGGATCAGATAGCACAAAAATTTGTTGACAGGGTATTTTCTGGGACAATACCTAATGATATCACTAGAATAGGGAACCCCCTTCCTCCTGACAATGTTGTAAATGAGCAATGACAAATTCATCACGATAAACAACACTGAATTGGAGGAAGGGGACAAACTGATAAATTTCCCTGAGAGATGTTGCAAAAGTGGGAAGGTGTGCCAAGACTTTTGTTGGGGATTGTAGCAATGTTGGCACAAGGTCAGCCATTCCAGAAAGATAGCCATTTAAATTGGTGCCATATTTTGCCTGTATTGGTATTAATTTAGTAATCGACTTATTGGAGTACAATGCAGATGAGGAATTTTGAGCATGAAACCAATTTGACATTACAAGCACTATTACTCTGAATTATACTGCACATGGTGTAATGGGCACCCACTGGATTGAGGGCCAATTATGTGAAAAATAGGCTGTGGAGAACCAATCATACTCGGGAATTTTGTGATAGATATGATAAATAATACACTACTGTCTACATAAAGAGAATTTCTTGAACATTAAAATGAGATCATTATTTTCTTAACCACAGCAAAAGACTTCAAGGAATCCAAAGTTGTTTCACCGTCAGATGTCAAACTGTCTTCACAAGCTGTAACTGCTAAGTACACTCCAAAGCCAACATCACCACCATCAACACAGCATAATGATACAGCTGCAACACTTGATGTTTCAAGTGAAACTGCTCCAACCATGAAATCACCTGTTACAAACAATGTAAGCAATAGCACAGTGCAAGAACCAAGAAAAAAATTTAAGCAACCCACTGATGCTGAGGAGGTTGGTCGGCACAAGAAATCGTGCTGTGTTCTGATGTGATTAGAAGGTACTCTGTACCTACTTAACTTGATGTTCAGCATCATAAGATGATGCAAGTTTGCAGAGTCATTTTAGAGAAAAGCACACTAAGTTGGAGCTTCAAGATTTCAGAAATGTTTAGGAACTAGATGGACACTTTGCAGAGCAGTTTGAACATTCTTAGCTGTGAGAAACAAAGATTTACCTCTTGGTGAGTAAAGTCTATTGGTTCAGGTGTGATGTGATCTAGTTCAGCAAAATGACAGGGCCAGGACACAAGAGAAGTGAAAATTACAAATGATGTTCACCTTTATCTACGGAAGGTCCACAGTGGGAGCCAAGATTAAGACTACAGTATACATTTTTCTGAGAGCTTTTTGTTAACTACTGACAGTAGCTATGATTATATAGAGACTTTGAAACCAATGCAGGAACTGTGAAACTATCTACATGTCCTGATGAGATGCAAGTCAGTAGGAAAAGGATCTAGAAATTTAAATCCTGACATTGTGGAGCTGTAGCATTCTAAATGGTGATAAGACTTTGTCATGGTCACACTTTTTTAGGAACCTAGTTTAGTGTAAGCAATAGCGATGTTGAAAATTATGTCACTCTACAAATGTTCGATGACATAGAGACATTAATTTACAGATACAGTTAAACTGGAGTGTGGAAGGCAGAAGGAGGCTGATATAGAAATATGTGAATTGTCATTAAGAAGTAGCTCAAATTTCCTCAAGTTTAATAATTTTTAACATACTATTAGGTTTTTGGAGGCTGTTCAGCATCTGAAAGGACTGGGATTTTACCATTCAGCAGTCAATATTGCATTGTTGTTAATAATTAAAAATAATGTTTCGAACAATTTTTACAAGCATTTTCTTCTCACTTTCTGTTTATTTTTTACTCCTGCTTTCACCGATGTTTCTTTTTTATATTAATATAATGTTATTGCAGCGATAGAGTTAATTTATGAGTGCAGTTCAACAGTTTCTTTTATAAGTGTTTGTAATATAAACGAAACAGAGAGAAAGAAAAAAAGAATATGATTAAAAATGTGCATGGTTGGAAGTTACTTCACAATTTTTTTTTTCAGACTGTTGTTAATCTTCAATGTGAAAGATTCATTATTTTAATGATCCTGGGATTTAAATTTTATTTTAAAAGTGAGCAGCTCATAAAAATGGAGAGATTGATTACATCAAGAAAAGCTTCCATTGATGTTGTAAAAATGTATGGAAATTCTAGACCAAGGAAAGAACCTTCTTGTTTACCATAAATTAAACTGGATTCCAGTCAACAGAGCCCCTGGGGGAGTGGAAATTGGTTCCAAAAATTGAGAGGTTCAAAACAGACAAGGTTATCTGTTTAACATATTCTAACTCTTTTGCAAAGGGAACAAAAGCTGCTTTGAATAATCAAGAGGGGGGAGGGGGGGTCCTGCATTTTTGTTCAAAACAGTGTTAAATTGCTATCAAGAACCTTCATTGATATGCAAAATAGACCATTATTTTGAGGAACTTCCATTAATGAAAATATGACTCTGGTTACAACTTTCCAATTGCATAATCCTCTGTTGATGGTGTCACTTTAACCTACCAAATGCCCTGTAAGTAACAGTGAAGCTCCATCATCTCCAACAGGAAATAGAGTCTATGGTACTCTGATGTTTCTCTAAGTTCTCAGGAATGTAGCCTATTAAGTTTGTAGACAAACTCTAACTGCATTGACCGAGGAATAATCAAAATGTTTCTGAAAGGAATTATTGTTTAAAATAACTTAGATTTGATCTTAACAAAGGCAAGCTACAGGTGTGGACCTGAAACAAATTTATCTTAAGAAAATACTTGTTTTAGGTTTCTTATATATACTAATCCAAAAAAAAAAAAAAACATGCAAAGTTTTCATGTTTTATGTGCAAAGCCCAAAGCCCTTTTAGGTAAATATTTTCAAGCCTTAACTTATTTGATATTTTATTTCAGGAAAATAGTTGTATATGTTTTAACAAGGTGGGCACACGGAAAATAAAATCATGATTACAGAGAGAAGTATGGTTGACGTTGTTAGTTTAATAGTTCCACAAGAATGTGAGAGAAATAAATAGGAAAGTTTTTTTATGTACAAGCTAAAAGTTATTATTCTGAAAAAAACCCCTAAGGTTTTCAGAGATAAAGATAGAAGTGGTACTCAAGAATAAAAGAGAGAGATGGTGCAAAAAAATATTATTATTCAGGTCATAAATTTACTGACCCAAATAAAGAAAAAAAACAAGTTGGCTTAAGAACTGAAAAGGTTTCAAAAAATTAACAATTACTGGGGTATTACAATATTTTGGGTAAATAAGATGACAGCTGGTATTATGGTAGGTGTATATTACAGTGTCCTAAGAGGGATATTATTTACAAAAATTAAAGATTTTAACAGCTTTCTTTTGTCCTTGAGTACCACTCTGGGAGCTGCAGTCTTTGGATGTGAAGCAACATGACTGTATCTGTAAAAATAGATGAAGTTTTCATCCTTTGAACCCAAATAATCAGCAACTAAAATCTGGCAGGCCTATTGGAAGGGAGAGAGAGAGCATGGCCGACCTGGACCGTCTGAGAATCCATCAAGTTTAATTGGGGCTTGAAAGGGAAGGGAGAGTACCATTTATGTTTCCCTTGAAAGCTAGCAAATACTGTACCTGAATTTGCCAGGATTTGCAATGGAGAAAATGCACTCTTGTAAGACAGTTTAACAGTCATGTCTTTGGTTGTAAAGAAGCAGGTGGCTGGAAAGGCGGGCTTAGTAAACTTCTTGTTCCAGAAAGGAAGCACTTAATAGAAGACTAACTAAAGGTACTTAAAATTTCTTCTTGAAATGCATGCCAATGATTATGAAGAATCCACCTGGATTTAAAGGGCTAAAATGTTACACAAGAGCACATTTTTTAACAATAAGTTTGTAATAAAATTAGCTCAAATAAAAAATTTATCATGGTTGACACTAGGGCTTGTTATCTTTTGTAAAATTGTCACTTCCTCATCTGAATAATTATATAACTCCGATCAGTTTATTGAGTTACTATATAATTATTCAGTTAGTTACCAGTATAAGAGAACGAAAAACCTCTGAGTCCCTAACAGGACTGGCCTCCTATGCAGACACTGTTTGGGCTTGTCATGCAATCTATCCTGAGGAGTGTGTGACAAGCCACAAGAATGTCTGTGCAGGAGGCCACATGTACTTGTAACTGGAGTTGAAGAAGTCTTGTGGTGAGCTACGTCATTTACTAGCCAGGTTAATTATTATGTGGTATGCATCCTGCACACTGTTCAGATCAGTAGGAATGTGCATAATAATCCACATAAACTAAGCTGAACATTTACCATCTCTATATTTATCACAATAACCTTCCTTTATTATTACAAATACCACAAAAATTGCTATCTAACAATTGGGCTTACTTATGGTACATTGAAAAAACATGAAAAAATTTCTTCAATATGATTTTACATTGTGTAATTGTATTTAAACTTGTGAACATGTTGATTTTTACCTAGCAATGTCATTATGTATGGTTACCTTTTATTTTAATTAGGAAAGAGAAAGCATTTTCCATGTTTCTTTTGAGTTGTGGAAACATGAGTGAAAGTTTGGGAAAACAAAAGATATGGCCCTATTTAACTATTTGTATCATGGCCGAGTTATTGGACAGTTTCACTGGGAAACAAACTTGTGGCTCTCATTTTAGGCCAGAGGTTAAAACTAATAATTTTTTGTTAGATTTTGGCCCACTGTGTTGAATGAATAACATACCACAATCAGAAAACTGAACTGAACTTTAGGCATACATTGAAAGATGAAAATTTGGAGACAGAGACCAGGCATTTCTATCAGCAAATAAAATAATTCACAACTTGTCAGAACAAACTTTAATTTACTGAACAAAAAAATTCAGCTGTACAGTTTAGCTAAGTATATATAATTGAACTAAAATTTAACCATTAAACTATCGATTCCTACTGAATAACTGTTTCAAGATATGGCTACAACTCTGATCCTTGGAATCTTGGAACACACTGGCTGCTCTATTTCAGTTTAAATTTTATTTTACCTATAGATGGTAACCAATACTGTTAAGTGAAAAAAGAACAAGTCAGAAAATAAATATTTGAAAAGCAGTATATGTGTGTATAAGAAATGCATATAAGTCATGTAAAATGTAGTCAGCTAACCAGCTGTAACACTAATAGAAAGGGAAAGTTTTCTTTGCAACTGTCCCTACCATTCCTGTTGTTTCAATCTTGAGATATATACTGACAACTTATCAACCAAGAATGAGATCTTTACAGGAAAATCTCAGACCAAGACCTTGCTGTATTGACCGAGCGATAGTAAGGTCAATAAGGCAAGGTTGAGGTCTGAGATTTTCCCGAAAAGACTGAGCATTCGAGGTTGATAAGTTGTTTATTATATGACTTTTTGCTTTGTTTTTGCAAGCCTGTAATCAGCCCATGGGCATTATGGAAGAATAATGCCCTACAAGTAGCCAATCAGAGCGCATGTTATATCTGCTACAAGAACAAGCCATATAACAATAGGGAGCTTAAGCAAACCACGACGACGACGGCAACGAGAACGTCACTAAACAAAAGGTTTAACGAACAAAACAATAGCTGTGCACATGTGTTATAAATCTTTGTACATTTCATTGCCGTCCTCTGCAAAACAACAACATGAAATGACCAAGTTCTGCGTCATCTACGGACCATGGACAACAACGGCTAATTTTTCATTTTTCCATTTGGAATTGAACGCCATTGTTGCATATTTAGCTCAAGCACGTTTTTAGAGCCATTGGCATACCGAACAGATCTAAACAATCGCGAATTTCGCTTGTAAATTATAAATTCATTTTTTACTAGGCGTCGTCCTCGTCGTCGTCGTTGCTTAAGCTCCCTACTATCTAATAATGACTACCACCCTGCCTATTTTACAAAACCATTTATTTGTACATCCCTTAAATTGTCATTTACGAATATCAGCAACCAAAATTTCCCTTTCCTTTGTTGACGACTGGAGGTTTTGCGTCTTGAAAGGAACAAAAATTTTGGCAGAGTGCATGTACGCTGGTAGAGCTGTTATCTTTTTCACTAAATTTGTTGGAAATGTGTTTTTAGACAACAAAAATGCCTACAGGTGCAATAAATGCTTCACCTAAGGTCAGCTGTCACTTCTCCAAGTTACTTCGACTTCATCTGTTCTATACCTGCCATGTTAAAATATTAAAAAATAATTATTATATTAAGTACAGACTCTTGAAAGGAACTATAATCACAAGGATTTCACCAAACCTAAAAAATTAAAGCAAGTTTAAATCTCTCAATCCCACATGTCCCAGAGTTACGACTTGATAGTGTGCCTACAAAAGTTACAGTACTTCAGAAATTCAATGTAAGACTGGATACAAGGTTGAACTGAGGCAGATCTAAGGCGATTTGGTTGAACCCGCTAAATTAAAAAAATTGAGACATTATAACATGCTGACTTGCCCTCAGAATGCCAGAAATCCCATTTCCGAGGATCTCAATTTTAAAACATACAGGAGCAGTCCGTATCTTGAACCCCCTTCTTTAAAATCCTGCATGAGCCCCAGGTTGTACTCTGATAGATAAATTAAAGGCCCCAGAAGTAGTAGTGTTATAATTTCGCCTCTGGCATTTGTCATATAATGGACCACCTTTGAGCACACTTTACTACATCAAGTCATTATAAATCTTTGGGAATTTGGCGCTTTTCATTTTAGGGAAGCATTATAAAACAGCTCTTATTGAACTATAAAACTTTTAAACAATGGTGGCAATATTTTGATTGCAAAATCTAAGAAAGACCTTTGTACTTAGATTATTTTTTTCTCCATCAAAATAGGCCGTATTTGTATTCTCGGTATTGGACTGAACTAGCTTGCAATGGAGGCTCAGGCAGGGAAATATTATAAGAAAGAGATGAATGTCATTTGCATTTGAATGGACTCCTCACAACAGCCTCAGTTGCAGGCTAGTTCTCGTCCATAATTGAAAGGTCGCGGGCAAGAACATCCCCTAGATTTTTTGGCCATTTTTGAAAGTGTTGAAAAATAGCTGAATTTTGGCATGTGGGCTTTGTTTTACTTGAGAAAGATTGCTCTGAAGTTTTTTTTGCTGGGTTGCTCTTTGTTTTAGAGAAATACTGTGTGTAAAACAGGCACACCACTAGGAAAAACTAAGTGTTTTTGCATACGCAATATCTCGAAAACAAAACGAACTTTAGCACAAAAACTACGGGACATTGCTTAACATACCTGACCAAAACTGCATGCGAAATTTGGAGTGTTTTCAACAAAGTTCACTTTTGATGAAAATACCTAACACTCTTTTTCCACCGAGCCCTTCAGATAAACGAAGCCGGACCTTTGTTATGATAAACTGAGCCGATCCTTTGTTATAATAAACCAAGGCGAGCCTTTGTTATAAGTCAAAGTCTTGCCTCGGTTTGTTGTAACAAAGGATCGACTCGCTGTGATTGCAAGGACTTTGATTTCACTTAGAAAACAGCAAAAAGTTAATTTCACGCAATGTACATAAGCTCAATTTTGTTGAATTCAGGTCAAATGTGGTTAAAATGTTGATTTCACGTTAACGCCTGACGGCAAGGATGTTGATTTCTCTTAGAAACCAGCAAAATGTTGATTTCAGGTAGAAATAGGTTAAAATGCTGATTTCATGTTAACGCCTGATGGCAAGGATGTTGATTTCTCTTAGAGAGCAGCAAAATGTCAATTTCATGCAACTCATAAGCTCAAAAATGTTGATTTCAAGTGGAAATAGGTTAAAATGCTGATTTCATGTTAACGCCTGATGGCAAGGATGTTGATTTCTCTTAGAGAGCAGCAAAATGTCAATTTCATGCAACTCATAAGCTCAAAAATGTTGATTTCAGGTGGAAATAGGTTAAAATGTTAATTCATGTTAACACGCGATGGTAAGGATGTTGATTTCTCTTAGAAAGCAGCAAAATGTCAATTTCACGCAATGCATAATCTCAAAAACGTTGATTTCAGGTGGAAACAGGTTAACATGCTGATATCACGTTAACGCCTGATGGCAAGGACGCTGATTTCTCTTAGAAACCAGCAAAGTGTCAATCTCACGCAACGCATAAGCTCAAAAATGTTGATTTCAGGTGGAAATAGGTTAAAATGTTGAGTTACGTTAACGCCTGACAGCAAGGATGTTGATTTCTCTTAGAAAGCAGCAAAATGTCAATTTCACGCAACGCATAATCTCAAAAATGTTGATTTCAGGTCTAAATAGGTTGAAATGTTCACTGCATGTGAACGCCTGGCGGCAAGGATGTTCATTTCACAGGTTTATCAAGGCTTTATGGTGCCTCTCAACCACCAGGCAGGCATACAAGGTACATTAAAACAATGCTCAAGATATTAGTTGACAGAGCTCTAATGCAGCACATCTCTTTTTTGTTCGATGGTATTTCCTTTGACGCTCGATTGATTCACATGTTGTGTTTCACGTCACGATAACAGATTTAAACAATCTGTTCCCAGATTTCTGCTCTATATACTGTTTTCCTTTGACTTAAAGACAGCTAAGATTCTGTGGAATACACTATAAACAGTCTGCCTGTTTGCTGTTCAACAAAATAATAATAAGGTTTCTTTTGTTTTTCATTCAACAAAAGATCTCCAAAAGATGCTGCTTGGAAAACTGAGTTTTTTTGCATGCGTAATTTCTCAAAAACGAAGAGCAACCCAGCGAAAAAAAACTTCAGAACAATCTTTCTCAGGTAAAACAAAGTCCACATGCCAAAATTCAGCTATATTTGAGGACTTCAAAATGGCCAAAAAATCTAGGGGACGTTCTTGCCCATGGCATTTCAATTTACCCAGAACACGAATATGGCCTATGCCATTAAATTAACTCTTATTGTTAGTAGTGTCACAGTGTACCTCTGAGTGCATGTGGTTTTCTCAAGGGGAGTGACACATCCTGATCGGAACATCTCCCAGCCAGCTTGCGCTATCATTGCCCCATTGTCTATACAAAATCTGAGAAAAAAATGCAACAGATGTTCTCACATGTCAGTTAACAAAATTATAAATATTGAATCACTTGTTTCATACACAGCAAGTAAATGTACAACATAATCAAAGATAGTTCTACCTTTCATCGGTAGCATAAAGTTTGGCTCCCCTCTCTTTAGCCATGACACCTAAAGCATCCAACAACACAGTCAAATTATTAAAAACTGGAACACTGGATAATGCAGTTCAAGAGTTTTCATTGGCCTAGCCATTATGGTATATGAGAAATATTATACAGTACCATGCTCAAGATATAAAACATAGGCATGCAAGGTGTGCAAGAGTTATTTTTTTGTGTGAAGTGTTGGAGATAGAAGCATTCATGGTACAGTACTACTAACTCACGAACTGTTTCAAACCTCAAGGCTTATCTTGTTCATTTAACTAAAATCCTCAGCCTAACCCACAGAAAATGTCAAAGTAAATCTAGTATATGAATACTTCCTCCTCTTTTATCGAAGAATAAATATGGCCGTTCTGAACTCTATCTGGACCAAATCTTCTCACATACCAGTTACCTTGACAACAAGAAATTTGATTGGCTGTTTATAGTAGATCCAATCTGATTGGTGTGACATACATACATCTCTCACTCACTCACTCACTCACTCAATCACTCACTCACCCACTGACCCGTCCATAACATACCCGACGTGCCAACTAAGAGGTATTTTTTTTACACAAAAATAACTCAATAATTATGGAAAGCATAGTGGCCATAATTTTTTTGGCATTTTTATTTTATTTTATTAGTTTTCTATATTTTAGGGGTGCTTTAATAAAACAAGTATTCTACTTGCATTTGCTGAGCATTTTAGCTTTTAATGTATAATTATCATGTAGACACCTAGCCATGAAATGAAATCATCCATTTAATTTAATTTATTTTCTCAGTTACATAACACTGCTGCTTCAATAATTTGAAACATAACTTAAATATTGCCATCTAATAAAATAATGCTGTCATCTGACAACTGCTGAAAAAATAAAGATCATATACTTTCAAGTACAAACTGTCTTTACCCATCATTTCTTGTAATCTCTTGTTACCTATTAACAGATCAAAAACAAAATTTGGGGTAAGAATATGCCCTATGTAGATACCAGTACTAAACCTCAAAACAAAACATCCTAGTACCTCATTTGACCTGTTTCAAGATAAGATCATAAATATTAGAAAATAGCCCAGAGAAAATCTGCATGCTGATTGGTTTAAAATTATTGTGTTTCTATAACTCTATAGAAACACAGAACTAGCACAAGTTGTTGATGTAATGATGGTACAAGAAAAGAGAATGAACATTTTGATGGTCAAAGTAAACAAGTTGTTTTCTTCTTTACATTTTCACTCCAGAATTTTCTAAAAGAAATAGCAAACATGTTTTCTGTGTTTCTATCAAGTTATAGAAACACTCATGAGAGTGGGAGAACTCGAAAAAGCTGTATTTCTCATTTTCCCAAACTTCCACTCATGTTTCTATTAAACAATTAGATTATGAACCAGAGATTTCTATTTCGTGATAGTTGACAATGCGCCCTTGTCAACTATCACACATTGAAATCGAAAGCAAATAATCTAATAATATTGTTTAAGTATAAAATGTACTAGTTGTTCAAAACTTTATCTAAATCCTCTTCACAGACACTTTGAAAATGCCAATTAAGAAGCGGCTGTCATTTGGTTAAGAAGGGCACACTGCTATGCTACTCGCTATCTATCACAGAATAGATAGTGAGTAGCGTAGTCAATCAGAAAATAGCATTCATGATAGAACAATTACACTAGATTACACTAAAGCTTGATAGAAACATGATACATGTTTTCTATTTCTCAAATGAATGCAAATTCTAGAGCATACGGTATTTTCATTACCTAAGGTAGTTGTGAGAAATAATGATAAATAAATACAACTAATTATAGATTTATAAAAATTATTGAATGAAAAGTTTATTCTTTTACACCAAGTGAGCTACAAATCTTCATTGTATGACTCCAAAAGGCCTGAAAAATCACTCTAAGTAATGGGAAAAAGTACAAAAACTTATATAGGAGAGTGGCTGAAAAAAAGGCTGGCATTACTTTGAATTTTAATTCATATCATCTACTTTGGAGATAAAAAAAAGTGTAACCTCAGACTGAGTTGCAGCAAAAAAGGGTGAAATTTTCATCAACACCATTTTCATAAATGCAGTCAAAAAATATATTAATAATCACTTACATCCCACTCCACCAACTATAAGAACCTCACTTGATCCACAGTGAGCCATTGCTCGTTCTGAAACAGAGAATTAAGAAGCACTCAGTAAAGTTTAACTGACATTCACCGAGTTCTAGAACTGCCCAAAAAATCTACAGACAATTCAGTGAATTAGGTCCGCTGACTGGAATTTAGGCTTTATTAAGTGTTTGATACAATCTTTAGTTGCTAAACACATGACACTCACAAAAATGCAAAACTGCACTGCCTTGAGGAAACTATGAATTCTATTTTTATTCAGTAGTTAAAGATGATTTCCAGTCTGTACTGTGCACTCTCGAGAGTTTGTTTGCAATTTTCGTTTTGTTTCATGTAAGACATCACAAAATGTAAACATTTTGCAACCACTTACATGGAGTAAATTCAAAGTTTAAAAAGAAAACGCCACTATGGATGTGAAGCAATCGAAGCTTTATGCTTGTCCTTTCTCATATCACTTGATGAAACAACTTCACAGCTGTAAAATCAATGAAGCTGTTGGAAAAAGAATTTGAAAGGCCTCAAAGGTACGTGGTTCACAACGAATAACATCAATTCGCATTCCATTGAGTGAGATTTATAATTTTATAAACATTAGGGTGTGGAGACTGCGCAGTATGGATTGGAAATCATCTTAAATTGCATGGTAAAAATAATCAACAAAATTAATAAGAAAAATGCAAAATTGATACCTGTTGTTTCAATTAACATGGCAAAAACTGTTTCCTGAAGAGAAAGGAGTAACAAGAAACCAAGCCCATATTAGAATAAAACAAACTTGATCTGGTCACTTTAAGAAAATTTTCCTTTCACTTCAGTTAGGTGCTTGGTAGGCTTGATTGCCAGCCGCTCTTTGGGAAAGGCGCCTGCATTTTGTGCACCTGCATAGTGTGCTCATGGCATGTATTTGTGCCTTGCATGATGCACATGAACATGTGCACACTAAAAATAGCAGGCACTGTTCTTAATTTACTCTCTTTGTTTACTTATTTCGTTCTTCAGGGAGGAGGGAAGTATTTTTAGTTAATAGTTTATTTATTTTTACTTCTCACCTGAAGTGAAAAACATAAATCTTCTGGTGTACACTCTCCTGAAGCAAGTAGTTTTGGTGCCATACTCTGCCAAATAAAATGGTTCATTTTAATTCTTTCATTCATTATACAATCATAAACCAGTAAACTAAGTTACAATATTCACAATCTCACAGACCACTAGCACACATTTGCTTTCTCTGAAAAGATGAGCTATAATTTTGGAAAGTTTTTATCACAATCATCTTTATTGTGACAAATTTTAATTAAGAATTATTCAATCTGAAATACTAAGTACTCTCCAACTTCTGTATTAAGTTGTCTTCAGTGCACGGTGGCCTCATGGTTAGTGTGCTCGTCTTCGGATCGAGTGGTCTGGGTTCAAGCCCTGGCCGGGGACATCGTGTTGTGTACTTGGGCAAGACACTTTACTCTCACAGTGCCTCTCTCCACCCAGGTGTATAAATGGGTACCGGCGAACTTAATGCTGGGGGTAACCCTGCGATGGACTAGCATCACATCCAGGGGGGAGTAGAAATACTCCTAGTCACTTTATGCTACGGAAAGCAGGATAAGCTCCAGCCTGGTGGGCCACTGGCTCGTATGCAGACTTTACCTTACCTTCTTCTGTGTAAAAATTGAATCTGGAGGGTAGGGTCCTCTTCTTTGGGTTGTTTTGTAATGCGCACTAGAAGTACAACATGTTCACAGATCCTTACTTCCTGCTACAAGGATGACAGGCTCAAAGCAATCCTGTGCTTACTTATCCATTTCCTGTTTTGACAAATTGATTGACACTTGTCTCTAATAGGCTAACAGAAATGGCTGAAGAACACCTTGATTAGAATAAGTCTAGACTGAGTAAACTTACTTCAATGTATGACAGAATCCCTGAAAATGACACATCCATTCCTTTTACTGTATATGGCAAATCAATAAGCTTCTTTCCCCTAAACAGAATGATTAAGATGGCTTCCACTGAATGGTCGTGCAATAATGGTGAAAATACAGTTACATATACCAAAACACCTCATAACATGGTAACATTTTGGATTCAGTTATAAAGAACTTATTGAGATCTTAGCTGTCAAGCTGACCCCACAATATATTTTATTTTTTATAAAGCATTCATTAAAATAAGAGAATCTTTACCAGTTTAGCTTTGAAAAAAGAGACCCTATATGGTTATTATCAAGGGTTTACCTTTTAGCCATCTGTTCTATGTTGTATCCAGGACTTGGATCATTTGAAAGCTGAAAGATATACAAATGTAACAAGTGAAATTATTTATAAGATAACATACAACACATAATCCCTCCAAAAAATCAGGTTTATACAGATCTCTTTTGCATTAACTTCAAATCTTGCTCAATAGTGTTTTCTCTTTTTCTTTTAAATAGAACAATTAACAAATAGTCAGAATTTACAATATTCCTTGATACCTTCAAGACCCTTGCAAATCTATCCAGACAATTTCCAACAGCAATGTCAATGGTTTCTCCAAAGATGCGATATCGCCGCTGTAAGTACGCTATAACTTGTGTGTTCCCACCACTCACATAGAGGACAGTGGGATTGACAGCACCTGTCACAAGCCGTCCCATCTCAATGTGTCCAATGCAATGATTGACAGCCACAATAGGCTTCTTCCAAAGCTGAGCAACTGTCCGTGCAACAACGGCCACAGAGACCAAAGGGGCACCCATACCAGGACCTGAAATTCAAAAGAATTATGCAGACCTTTAGAAAATGTGTAATGGTGACTTCACATAAAGCTGGTTTACCTTCAAATACAGTTAAAGAACAGTATACAAATTTAACTGCTTAGCATTACACATTAATTTTAAGTCTTTAACTTCAAGTTTATTAAAAGAGAAATACTTGACCCACCTATTTTAGGTCAGAATAATTTCAAAATAGTTCAGTTTTCATCAAAAGGGAAGGGGGAGTCTGGGACCAATAACTTATTAAACAAAATTTGTAGTGATTGCTTGTGTGGCCTAGAGGAGATGAAGGTTGGTGGAATACCAAATCAGAGATCAGGTGTTCCAATCTGGGTGAGTGCAAAATTTAAAAAAAGATCTGAATGGGTTGACAGGGATTCTGGCAGGTTAGGGTAGGGTTAAGGATTGAGGTGGGTGGGTGGTGTGCTAACATTTGTTTTAAGAACCCCTAAAAGGTGAAAAAAAGGTTTAAAAAATTTAACCTAGATTGAAATCACTCTGGCCAAAAATACATTTTAAACTACAACATATCCCTACAGAAGCTGGTGATATTTGAACTAAATCATGCCTTTAAAATCATATCATCATTTAAATAACCTTTGGTGTAGCACACACAGTCAATCTCCTGGGGTTTGACATTAGCCTCTTTCAAAGATCTAAAACAAAACATAATCTTGCAAAATCAGCTTTAACAGACTGATTCAAGAGTTTAAGGCACACTGTAAGGTAAGGTACAGTGGAACCATGCTTTATGGCCACCTCAATCCACCATACTGTTTAATGTTTGGGCCTTAACACAAATTCTTTCAAAATTTAGATCTATCTCAAAAATGGTCTCCATAGCCTGCAAGCAGCAACTTTGCATCCACAAAAGCCCACGTGAAGTGAGCTGAATCATTTTTACAGCATTTTCCAATAATTTATCGGTAAAAGTTGCAAAAATGATTTGGTACTACCCTGTAAAATTGTTACTACTACTACTAAGATTGATGTGAAGTATATATGAAATAATTCATATTTGAACTGCAGTTGTAGATGAAAGTAAAGAATGATCATCGCAGTAAATTTTCCAATCTAAGCAATTGGAAAGAAGAAACCTGAAAAAATCAGGAATTATTTCAAATATACTTCACATCATTTCACTCCTCACAGGAAGATATGAACTCAATTAATTGACGTTGCTCCAAATGTGTGGCTTCATAACTCAGTTGGTAGAGCATCGCACCGGTATTGCGGAGGTCATGGGTTCGAATCCCGTTGAAGTCCTGATTTTTTCAGGTTTCTTCTTTCCAATTGCTTAGATTGGAAAATTTACTGTGATGATCATTCTTCACTTTCAACTACTAAGATTATCATGCACTACCCTTTTGAAACAAAGATACCCTTGCTTGGTGAGAAATGAGAGGAGACCTCTGCTTGAAACTGCTCAATTTTCTATCACTCAGGTGCAAAGGGAATCCCTGTCTCGCAGGGTAATTATACAAGACCAAAATTGCATACTTATTGGTTGCGGACAATAGCCACCAATCAGGAGGCCCACTGGTGGTTGGATTAGCAAGGTCATGCTATATAGGAATAGCTCTGGTTTTAGAGCAGAACACAATATTGCGATCATCGCCCATGCTGAACCATATGAACTTGGTGATACAAAATGTAGACATAGTCTGGGCCCACTGTGATTTGCATACATGTACCCAGCCCAGTCTGCAATAAAATTCCTCTCAAGATTGTCCACTTAACAACGGCAAGCACTAAAGGCAGAATGTTTTGCGGTCTTTTTTGACTTTAATAAGTAGCAATCTCACCAAACAAATTTCCAATTAATTGGCCTGGCCAAGAAATCAAACACGAAATTATACACGTTACACAGTAAAGCTTCCCAGTTTGCATGGATGTCCAGTGTGCAGAACTGTTTATGCAATGTACCTTCTCAAAATGTCAATGATATTTTCTCGGTGATGTTTCGCCGTATCTCTTGGTAGGAACCCTAAGAATAGATATCGTGTAATTACGTATACCTCCACTCACATTGTGAACAGAACATTTAATACGCTTAACTAGAAGAAAGCAAACCTGAAATGTAATTTTTCCCACGTCCACAGCTTACCTTGTCCCGGCGGAGTAATGTAAGTTGTTCGTACATTAGAGAGGACAACGCCGTCTTTTATAATGCCAATGCCTAGTTTGTTTGCACTACCTTCAAATCCGATAGCAATTGTCATGGTGAAATTGTCAAATACAGCAGAAACAAAATAAAGAAACCGTTTGAGAACTTTCCTCTCAGATCGCCGCCATTTCGTTGTTCCCAGAACCCAGTCTTTCTCCACTCTTTGGCAGAGAAATTTATAGTAGAGGCTCTGTGGTAGAGGGGACGGTATGTTGAAAGTGTGCGGTTGGGGTGGGGTAGGATGGAAAGGGTACAAGGGTATAACGTTTTAATTTTTTTCCAACTTTGAAAAAAAGAAAAAAAAAGAATTTTTCTTTTCATTACAAATTGTTTTTCCTTAATCATAACTCTTCCTATTTTGAGAAACAACACGATGTTTTCTAAAAACATGTTTCAACAGAATCTTCTGTCGTCTTCAGTTTAAATTACAAAGTACAGAGTTGATATATAGTGTATGCAAAATGCTAATTGACTATAAGAACAAAAGGAAACATGAAAGTGTAAAATATTACAAAGAAAGTTTTAAATTAACTCTTCCTATCTGTACACAAGTGGTTTAAAAATCTGGGTTGCACTTAATTCTAGGCAGTGGAACAATTTTGTAAATAATTTGCATGTTCATTAAAACATATATCAGTTTCTACCCCTATTTCAGACATTGTCTGTTTACAGGATAAATGAACATGGACTGGGTTAGGATCTTCAAAGAAAAATAAATTATGCCACTCTGAGTCTATTTCTACTAGCATTCATTCTGGGAAGCAAGGTGGACATGGCAGATTTGCATGCCATCATCATTTGACTACAACTGCCTGAGTTCCTTTCAATTTTTGTTTATTATTTAAATTTTAAACCCCAGTGGGGTTTAAATAACAATTGCCCTAATTACCATAAGAAACAGAAAAAGTGAAGGATTCTGGCAGTTGTAGTCAAATGACACCATCATGCAAATCGCCTATTAGTGCAATAGCACTAGACCTTGATCAAACCGTCTGGTTTTGAATCTTGACCGCAGTCATAGTGTTGTGTTCTTTATCAAGACACTTTACTGTCCAGTACCTCTCTCTACCCAGGTGGGTAAGAAGGTACTAGCAAATCACAAGCTGAGGTGTAATCCTGGGATGGCCTAGCATCCCATTCAGAGGGGATTAGAATCCAGAACTGAGTGCTGGCCTGATCAATCACTAGGCTCAAACACAGACTGAAACTTTACCTTAGTTTGGAAGTGCAGAGTTTCAAATTTAGCATTGAACTTGTTCTGGAACAAGGTCTGTTTTCTTTACAACTGTTGTCTGGGTCATCACACAATGCTTCCTCAGGAGAAGATCTTCATGATCACCCAAAAAACTGATGCAAAGTATTGGAGTCCACACCAACACCCGCCCTCCCCTAAGCATTTTTCATTTCTTTAATAACTTCTGTCTTTTAACATCTTCCATTACTCATTTTAAAAATATTGTTTAATTTCATTTGCATTTCCTGTTTTCTTTTTCTTTTAATTTCAGTTATTGAATTTACAAGTAGCTATGTTCAATATTTACATCAACAGCCATAAGACATGTGAAGGTCCAACAAAGGTTTGGCAAGATGTAAGGATAAAAGTAAGAAGGGAGACAAAATGTGGGATGACAAAAACTTTTAATCATTGGATACATGATAAAAATGATTCAGCAGCAGCAGGATGTGCTCACTTTGACAGGTGGGATGTGGGATAGTTCTAAAGGTGATGCCATTTGTTATGTGGTAGAAAAAAACAGAAAATCACACGTTATTGCGACTCTAACCAAGCACAATCAGGATAAACATTATGAAAAGGGCAGGATGGTGGGATTGAGCCAAAAAAGTGGGATATATGCATTGAAAAAGCCGATGTTGGACTCTCACATGTGTGAAGTCTTATAAATAATATAAAATTTTGAGCTAATAAAAAACATAAAGAAAGCATTACTCAAGCTATTGAAGAATGTACCTGCCCTCATGTTTTATATTAGCTTATTTCAGATTGTAAGACTAGGACACTAGTAAAAGAAACCATGATGAACAAAAAACACTGCTGAACAAGGAAATACAATGTAGGAAAGCAAGGTTCTTCTCCCTAACTAGCTCCTCATTGTACAGTCAAACACATTATTTTTCTTGCTCACTCGTCCTATACAAATCTGACAACAAGAGGTCAGAGCAGTCATCCTAGCAGAAGGTGAACACCAGGCCACTCACTGTCATGTCCTGTGTATCCAAGGTAAGTAAGCCTCATAGCCACACTGATCCCACAGTGTTGAAGTAAGTAAGGAGCATTAACAAATTTGAATCCTTTAGCTGGTATTTTTCTGCTATAATAAGAAACCAATTTTCTCTTTATTTGTACTCGTTTCAGCTTCTTCCTTATTGAGAACATTCAAAAGTTCTTTGTTCAGTGCTTTTCCAACAGAGCGAGCAGTCTGAATAAGATAAATAGGATTTGGTTAACGTTTACCAACAATATTAGATTATGAAATCAAGATGTTTGGGCATTTGATTTATGCCATTATTGTAGCATGAACTAAAGAAACAATGGCTGTAATGACCAATGAAGATATGATGGAAATTGTTGCAAGCTACCTTAAAAGACACATGACAGTATTTTTTATTTGTTTTAGTTAACTTGGGAATTTAATTATCCAGCAATATTTCTGAATTGTTCTTCTGAACTTTCAAAAACAAATACACAACCATATTGTATCTGACCTGCAGCCACTACATACACTAATGGACGATAGAGCATGATAGCTCAGCCAATCAGATTGCTCCATTTTCATTTAGTATTAATTTATAATACTAGCAGAATTCTGCTAAGATAATATTAGAGGTTAATGATAAAAAGGGACTAGTAAGGTCATTATGCTACAGATATACCTGGCAAAACATATTTTAGAACATGGAACAACTACTCAATAAATGACAAGAAAAAGTAGTAATAAACAGCCAGTTTAGGTTTCAATACACAGTGAAAGTGAATTTTTACCTCAATCATCTCAAATATAGAATCAGGATCCAAAGCTCCAGGGCCAACTTTCTGCATTGCGCAGATGTTGTTGTTGCTGTTCACTGACACCAGAAGCTGAGCAAGACAACAGGCTTCTTCTTGCAGGCTGGCATCCACCACATGACGATGGCCAATCTACAACAAAAAAGTATTCCAGACATTACATGAAGGTAAACTTACTTATGGCTGGGACAAGTCTAAGCAGGAGGAGCTTAATTTCATCGCACAAAATGACTTTGAACTCTTACTCCTTCAAGATGGCTTACTAGTTCTGTCACAGGTTAACCCTCTCACAAGTTATTGAAGGTTTCCTCCCAATAATATTCTTGTAATAAGATAAGACTTGTGATGAATGGTTATTATACCTTGCTCATAGTGACTGTCACAGGAATTGAACTAACATCCAGCTTTCTACAGTCATGAGGATCATCTGATATTTCTAGTTCCATATCTCCTTCATCTGTTGAAACTGTAACATTTGGAATTCTACGACCAAAAAAAGTCAATTTGCTAGCAGGTCACCATATGTATCTTTCAAACAAAATTTTTTGCCACAAATCACCAAGAAGTTAAAGATCAAGATCAAACAAAGTTTTGTTTGAACCAAATTAACAAATGAACATATTTAGGCAATTACTGGTAAGTATGTCATGCTGTCTTGATGTATTACCAAGCCTCAGAACTGACATTCAAGGAAATATATGATGATCAACAAAGAGAATAAATAAATGTTATTTGAGCTTGGATGGAAGAATACAACAAGTCAAACAGGAAAGTGAACTTTACCTGGTATTATGAAGAGCTGCTTTCACTGCCAAAGACAATGAATCAAACAGATTTCCACCACACTCTAACACCTATCAAATTAAACACCTTCCTCAGTCTGCCATGGTATAGACAGGTAGTAAATAAAACATAAAACTAGGGTTATAAATATATTATTACATGAGCTCATAGGACTTGTGCAATTTTGATAGCCTTTGAAAAATTAACTGGTGATTATTTATTCCAAATTGCACTCAAAATCATGTGATTACCACACAGAATGCTTAAACTTTCTTTTAATATTGAGTTTTAAATCAAGCCAGATGTGAAAATCTTTAGCCTCCAGTCGTGATCACTCTGCCCAGGCTTTGCTATCCTTGATCTATGCATTGCCACTTGGCTAATTTTTATAAAAGAAAATTGTGATCTCAACAGGTTACCATACCAGAGCATCAATATAGAGAATCCAACACTGCTTTCCAGGTAGAATACACAATGACTCCAAATCAATAGCAGACTTGTGATTGTATGCCCTCTCTAATGTCTTGGCCAGCATTGTACCCAATTCTTCTCCTCCTCTTCCTTCAAACTCAGGAGAAGCATTTGCTGAGCTGGAGGAAAGGAGATGTTAAAGGATTCAAATTCTGTTCAAACCTCAGTAACTAGCTACACTCTGAAACAGAAAGCAATTGAGCCATGTTGCTGGGTGGTGCATTGAGCACCAAAAAGCTATTGTGTTGTTACATAAAATAAAAATTGATAGTGATCATACCCCTCCTAAGAGGAGATTTTTTTAATTTTGAACCCCTTCCCTCATCCTTCTTGAAATTGCTGTTTTGGTTCATACTAACTTTCCTTTAAAACCTCATTCCCCTTGGAATTTCCAAAAAACCCTCCCTGGGGTGGGTATGGACATTTTCTGGGACCACAGATTGGAATTATGGAGTCTTACATAGGTAACTGACAAGTAGCCACATAACATTTTGAGGCTTTCCTTCTGATACTTTAAAGGTCATCCCTTCTCACTACCCATGCATCATATTGGATTGATCTTGAGTAATCTTTCACACTTAGCCTGCTGGTTGTCTGATAAAAGATAAACTTCCACGGATGATGACAATATTAATCAGCTGCACACAAACTGGCTGAGAAAAACCTTTAATTATGTGGAAAACGTTTACCAAAATCATGAAACCTTGAAAATTGGGTTAAGATAATGCATGCAAGTCATATTCACACAATGACATCAACTGTGGATCTGTCTCATGACTGATACATGTCACAGACAAAAAAGGCAACATGAGCATTGTTTTGGCTATCATGTAAAAGGTGCTAACATCAGTCTCTGTTTCATCAGGACACAAGGAGTTTGTCACTGCACCTTTCAATGAGACTTCAACTCTGAAGTTTTGAAATTAACATAAACAAGGTACCTGTGTTTCACTCTGCCATCAGTTTCTTACCAACTATCTACAATGTTTCCAAACGATCAGAGTTTAATTCATATGTGATTAAAAGGCACATTGAAACAATTACCATTTTCATAAAATACTAATTTAAATTAGGAATAGAAAATCAACAAATAAATGCAAAATCAGTCAATAATTAGTCAAATTCAACACAAATCCTTACCAGTCAACAAAGAACTCAATACATCCTTTGTTTTGTTTCTCTATATGAGGTTCTCCTATTTCGGCTTTAACTCCAACCAAAATGTCTGTTTTGGACTTCAATCAAAACCAAAAACATGCCAATGAATTAAACAGTGAGCTTTATTGATTGATTGGTCAGATCTATAACCTAATTATGTCCGGCTAAATGTCCCAACTTTGCTCCACTTTGCTATTAATGCATCATAATTGAAATTCTTACCAAACGAAGTCGTGCGGACCCACTCGTGTTAGACACTATTCCAGTTTCTACTTCAAAATGTCTGTAATCTTGACAAGACCTTCCATCACTTCGGAAATCTTGTTCAACCCCAGCAATAATAAAAGTCCGTTCAAATGACGAGAGCATGGCATGCGCCATGTTGAAATGTTTGCACTATACCACGCAGTAACCCTTCATTGAGTATGCCGCTGAGCCCTCAGGTTGGTAGTGAAGGCGTCAGATTCAAGTCGAGGCTAGCATGCAGGCGGAAGAATTTCCTGCTTTGCTCCAGCTGTAACTGAGCTGAAACTGTATAAATTTAGAAATCGTAACTAAATCAAGGCTGTTTCACTCTTACAAAGAATATGGCAACTGGAGGATACCATGTACGGCCAAAGATTGTAGAAGAAAACTTCTCGTGTCCTGTTTGTTTGGAGGTTTTGGAAAATCCCATCTCAATACCTTGCGGTCATACGTAAGTTAAGGTTTAGTTTTGACGAGAAGCAACAGTTTCATCCCGATTTCCGTTTTTCTTTTCAAATTACTTTCAGTTCGTAATCTTTTTCAAGCTTATACGTACTGGAATGAAGCTGACTGCCAACACCTGCAGCTAAAGAACATGAATTCCGAGAACTTGCATTCCTGAAACAAACCGGAAGTGGTGATGCATGGCAAAACTACACATCTCCGTAAAAACTTAACTCTGACTTAGTTTATTTATTATCTCTTGTATTATGGGTAACTACATAGTTATTTTTAAATTAAAACTAAAAGCATTAAAACCTACATATTCCAGAAAATGGAGCTCAGCATATTTTGTGTGTCTTTGGGAAACAACACTGCTGGCTTTCATGTTGTTTAGACTTAAAATGGGGCATGTGTGGCTTTATATTAAAACTTTACACCTAAAAGTATGCAGTCATTGTGACAGTGAGAAAACTATGTGCATCATTTGCTAATGGAATCATCTGAACCACTTACTTGGTCCTTTAGGGAACTTCAGATGCCACTAAGTTGCAAACATTTAATCAATGGAAAGGAACGAAACATTGCTGAAATCAATATATCTACATAATGCAACACTCAAATACAAAAAAGCTCACAGGATAGGTTATGGTGCTGTATTTTAGAACACTGGTACCTTAATTAAGGAAGTAATACAATGATACACAGTAGAAAGCCCTCAGTGTCTGCAGAGTTTATCTGGGCACTAGACTACCAAGGCTGCTAACAAGGGCACTTGGTGTCATAACCTCCACCAAGTCATCGGCTCCTTTGAAGTGAACCATCATGCCAGCAAGGAAGAAAAGAGATCAAGGTAGAAAAACTGTGTCCAAGC
>Ga0126339_10000231_pt1 | contig 26717 bp, 12 predicted proteins | sample OrbTmetagenome_2_FD_92532 | JGI IMG/M metagenome (GOLD analysis project Ga0126339, IMG submission 92532) | Coral microbial communities from Petempiche,Puerto Morelos, Mexico - Orbicella T R C metagenome | ecosystem: Host-associated > Invertebrates > Cnidaria > Coral | place: Petempiche,Puerto...
GGCCGGGGACATTGTGTTGTGTTCTTGGGCAAGACACTTTATTCTCACAGTGCCTCTCTCCACCCAGGTGTATAAATGGGTACCGGCGAACTTAATGCTGGGGGTAACCCTGCGATGGACTAGTATCCCATCTAGGGGGAGTAGAAATACTCCTAGTCGCTTCATGCTACAGAAACCGGGATAAGCTCCGGCCTGATGGGCCACTTGGCTCGCATGCAGACTTTACCTTTTACCTTATGTATGTTTGTTATTTATGCCCCACCCATTTACGATGTCTTTTGACTGAGCTCTGTTTACTAGGCCCTAACGGCCCTACTCCCGGTATAAAATAAATAACCCCGATTGGGCTTATAGTGGCCGTGTTCATGAGTACATAGCCGTTGATTTATTGAAAAAGTTGAATCTTAAAAAAACAACAAGCACAGCTAAATATAACAACTTGGCCCAGTGAAGGTGTGGGCAAACTAACGCCGGCAAATGGAACTGGTATATGAAAATCGCGAGTGAAGCGGTAAGGGGAGGAGGATGGTCAAACTTTGGATGTGCACAGGAGCCTCGGAGAGGCTGCTCCACCCCAGGAAAAACACATCACAGAAAATCATATAAACGATGGAAAAGAAAGAAGCAAAAACCACAGACAGCTGCCCCTGCAAGCTGAAGAGGTGGTTGCAGTATGTTAAAATAGAGTAACAATTGAAGGCTTACTTACCAGCAGCCAACAGCCGATAAAAGTCATAGACAATGCAATCTATGAGTTAAACGGAGGAAAAGCTAGAACTGACCCGAACAAATTTTTTGAACGCGTTGGATTTCCAGCGACCTAATAAGTAAATTTGAGTGTCGGATAAACCGCGGTCAGCAGCCTATCTTCCGCGCCTATCTTCCGTTTCTGCTTCCGACTTCGACAATTGAGTTTTCGCTGACTAGATCATAAGCAAACGAGCAAACGAACTGATTCCGTTGAGCTTCGTGACTCCGCTAACGACAACGATTTTCGATTCTCACTAGGTCGTAAGCTCTCTTACGAGTCCCACTTCGACTCCGTCGTTAGTGCAAACCAGCCTTTAAGCTTCTTGTTTTATTATACAGTAGATTTGCGTACGTATTACTCACTGCTTTACATGTATATATCAAATTTTATTTTGATTTCGTAGGGAATTAATCGGTCTGAGTATTTAAAAGAAACGTATTGATAATTGTCTTAAGGGTCCATTAACCGATCTTTTCAAGCCGTTGCTAAGGAAAATTTATTCTCATATAACCTTATCGTTTTTAGTTAGTTCAGAGTTATTTCATGTGTTTTAACTTTTTCATGATCATCAACACTAGTGATAACGTCATCAGGCCATGCCCATGGTCATGTGACTAATACTGAAAAAACGCAAAGGCTCCCAGGCAAATTACTTTATCGGGATTTTTTTCATTGATTTAACATTTTAATTTAAATCCTTAAAACGCTATGCATAGATTTTGTTTCATTTCTAAAAGGTCAAATTTTGAGAGAATTTCAAAATATTAAAAAAGTAGTAGTTTTCTGAAAAACGCATGATTTCGAAAAAGGAATGCATAGCTATGTTTCCAACGTTGGTTTAATCGAAATCCGTCAAAAAAGGTTGGATTTAATGAAAAACCACGTTTCCTTTAGCATTTAAAGAAACCGGAAGTACACCCGATATATATTGGAAGTTACCCTATCAGCGCGTGCGCAATTTACACTACCAGTGCACTTCGGTAAGATCAAACAAAGCCACACGGAGTTAGTTTGCTTCTTTCTATTGCTCTTGTTTTTCTGTCTTTCTCTTATTTTGTCTTTGCTTGTACTTTTTTTACTTTGCATTTTGTGAAAAACAAAGAAAAACATCTAAAATGTAAGAGAATTTGCAAGTTATTGAGTTGTTTTTATTTTCCGCGCTCAGGCTGACGTAAGTAACCGGAAGTAAAATTTCACCTCCTTAGCAACGCGCGAGCACGCGCATAAATCGGTTAATAGGCCCTTAACATTTAACTATCCAAGATCTACACAAGAATGTAATCATCTGAGATTTTCTGAATAAAGGCTTTGCATTCCGTCGCCGTTGTCCTCTTACTTGGCTCGGTTTGCCAACAGGATGTCATCAGTTTGGTCAACTGTGTTGGAGGAAGATTGGGTTTGAATCTCCTGTCACTCCTGGGGGTCTGAGGCCGATAATGGCCCTCACTTATTCGTCGAAGGAAGTCACTCAGGCCTAGACTCTGATAGCTTAGTTCGGAGAAGACTCTTTTACCGAACCACATCTCCCACATCATGAGACCGAAGCTGTACATGTCGGCCTTCGTGCAGTAGGGCTTTCCTCCGTGTACTTCAGGTGCCATGTACAGTATTGTACCACATACGGTTCCCGTGATTCTGTCTTTCAGTTTGGCCAACCCTAGGTCTGCCACTTTGATTTGGTTACGTCTTGAAATCTGTAAATGAGGTTTGCAAATCGTCATAACTGTAACAAAAGTTAAGCCAAGATCGGAAAGAAAGAAGCCAAAGCCTTAATTGTCTTGAAAGGTTAAGAAAAGGCCATAAAAACATTCAAACAGTCCCTGAACTGCCAGCTCAGGATAACAATTGGTTGATTGTGAAACATTTTTCTCATCCGGAATTATCATAAAAATTTATTTGGAGGCAGAATAAAGCAGTACATTTGGAGCCAGAATTACCCAAAATGTTATTCTAGCTGAAAGCAGACTGAGATGCGTGCTGAGTACCACGTAAAAACGAGTTGTAAACTAGTTCAAGTTCCATTAATTTAGTTCAGTTAAACGTTACTTAGAATCAATATTTTATAGGCACATGTATTTGTTATAGTCATCTCGTATCCAATAGTAGCAAATGGAATAACTTATCGGATTCTTCAATGGACTGGATGATGTGGACATTTCAGTTTGCTTTAAACTAGGTGATAGTACGAAAAAGGTCGATAGCAGCATTTTGAGGCAACTGAAAAATATAGAAAGGGAGCGAGACAGTGTTTTCTTCCGAAAATCTCCTCTTGAGTTACCCATATTAACGATGAAGGATTACGGGAAGGTCCGAAGCGATAGCCTTGCTGAAAATCAGACCCCGCGCACGTGCAAATTTGAACGTTAAGCGTCAATATTGGCGACATTATTGGGTTCACGCGTCATGCTTTTGACCGCTGTGAAGTTGTAGCTTATTTGCGTTGGTTAACTTACCAGAATGTTGTCTAGCTTGAGATCTCTGTGAACAATGTTTTTGCTGTGAATGAACTCGAGTGCATCTAAGATCTCCCTGGTCCATCGAAATGTGTCGGTTGCTGCATTCGGGGTCTTCCAAGGGATACGATTGTCGTTTCCAAAGATGTGGCTCTTCAGACTTCCAGGGCATAGCTCGAAGACCAGCGCCACGGAAAGCAGTTTGTGGTTGTCAACCTCTATGGCCACTCCATACAAGGCAATTATGTGCTTGTGCTTCAGCTGCCGGCTGTGTGAAGAATGGTTATATGGTATGAAGTCATCTTTGCAAAAGTACACAACTAAACTCACGATACCATTCAGAAGTATTTGCGTTCGGAGCCAAACGCATTTGCATCTCTAACAACGGGAATCATTGAGACCCTCACAGCTTTCCTCTTTCAGAATGCCAAAATGCATTCTGTAAATTACTATGAACTGATAACCCCTAGCTGTGATGTTTTGAAATGAAGCGGTGTTATCATGTTTAATATAAAGGACTCTCTCGAGTGAAATTTTGCTCTCAAAGTTTTTTTTCATGGTGGGCTTAAAGTTGATAAAAGAACTCTAATTCAAATTCAAATTATTCCTTAGGAGACGTAACTGGAGATGAATTTGGGGTAGGACAAAATTTCACTGGAAAGCGATGTGGACCATTGGAAGACATCGTTTGCTTTCACGTTTTGGGTAAAGGTCAAAAAGGTAAAGTGAGCGTCAGGCCAAGTGGTGTAACCGCTGGAACATATCCTGCTTTCTGTATAGTAATACGTGAATAAGAGTATTTCTCCTCTCCCTTGAATGCGATACTAGTCCATCGCAGGGTTGCCCTTAGTATTAAATTATCGGAAACCCATCTCCAAACTTATTAGATGGGAGGAGAGTCAATTTAAAAATTGATATGTCTTGCCCAAGAACAAAAACACAATGACGCCAACCGTGGCCTGAACTTGGAGCACTCGATCAGGAGTCGACTTCTCTAACCGCTTTTCGCAACAGCGTCTCTTACTGACACACTTTTAGGTATAGTTAAACTAGTTATATTGCTTAAGTCAACATTTGGATTGCATTTGTCGTTGGGTTCCCCAAACCTGAAATAAAATAAAATTTCAGTGTCTCTAGACATACTTACTTTAACATGGCTGCTTCTTCAAGGAAAGTGACCACGCTTGATGGACACAGAGCTTCTTTAAGCTTTTTGACAGCAACTTCTTTTCTTCCATGTCCGGGAGGGGTGAATTGGCCTTTGAAGACAGTACCATAGCTACCTCTACCTAGGATGTGTCTCACGTTGTAACGAAGTCTCCCGATGTTAATTTGGCAAGGTGGGTACGTCACCTGTATTCCACTTTGGAGGGCATCGAACGTCAGCTTTTCATTCATTTCCTGCAGCTTCTCATATAACGGACCGTTCTTCTCCAAAGTCTCTTTATCCCGTGAATTATCTTCGCTCCTTGTGAGATCCTTGCATCTCTGCTCATATCTGGCTATGAGGTGTTGATGGCATCTCTTTACCCGGGTAATGCGAGTCATCTCGTCGGAGAAGTTGTCTCGGACATGGTGGAGTACTTCATCGTTGATGGAAGCCTCTAGAAACCTGGCCGATAATTCTGTTAAAGCTTGGCAGCGATTGTTCATCAGCTGTCGTTCCCTGAGCTGCCTGTCGATGAACAGGTAACCTAACACCGGTGCAAACAGAACTCCTGCAGCCAGACCAACAGGAATCAAAACTGGCATAAAAATTCCGAGAGTCATCACTACGAATTTTTTCATAGGACGAGTCTCGCAGGGTATGAGCTCATCCCCAGAATCACCGACGAGTACCCGATCAATATCACGGATGTCTTTCTCAAGATCGTAGAAGCTTTGATGAAATTGTTTCTCGAGGTCTGCATAGGCTCTTGCAAAAAGCTGCTCCTTGCTTTCCCACTTGTAAAGAAAAGACAGGAATCGCTCTTCAATGCATCTGCTATACATCTCCCTGATCTTTGTTGCATCCGTTTTATGACGATCGGCAATGTTAGGCAGATCATTTTCTTCCCATGTGCAAAACCTGCGTCTGACTTCATCTGATTTCATGTAAGATGTGATTTTTTCACAAAGGTTTTTCACGTGATTAGATATTGCGTCTTCCATTTCCTGGATGAATATGCCTTTCTTGAGCTTTTCCAGCTTCACCTTAAGTTGTTGGCGAATCTTGAGTCTTTCTTGCCCGTTTCTTTTGGCATTTCGCATCGCACATTTGAGCTGATCCGACACGTTGCAGAGCTGGCCACTGATGCAGCTGTTAAAATAAATTAGCGAATGATAATATAAAGTAATAAGTTTTGAAAAACGTTTTAAAAAGGGACTGTAATATCTTCAAAATTGTGGACAGACGGGAACCCGCGTCAAAACACGACAGATCACATTGATGAAGAGTTATGCTGGTAACGTTGTGTTTTAAAATTTTAAGACCTCTCCAAGTAATAAGTTGTCGTTTGTAAACGATTTAGAGTATTTTTTGACCAATGCTAAATCATTTTCCCAATCATCTTATATACATATTACATTGAAAGACCTATCATTCTTTTATAGTTAAAATCCTTAACCTTATGGAATTCCGAGAAATGGCACGTGGTCAAAATGACAATTCTTCACCGATCGACTGTATAAACGTGAGAGAACACTCTGGTGAATTTGCTTACAGCCAAATATTTTGATTAATCCAATATTCTTGAATTGTTTTTTTGGGACAAGGCATGCGGTTCTACAATACGTTGGTCGCATTACAGCTTTTCTGCGCTCGATTGTGGCGACATGCAAATCGAATGAAAATGGTCGTTTTCCAACCCAGTAGGAACTGGAGATTAAATCGTCTTTTTTTAAAATGTACGTAAAGGCAAAACTATTTCAAGGGAAAAACTACAGCCTCTTTGCGTTCTTGCTAGGTGCTAGCTATACCCAAAAGAGGAGCAAAGCTAAGTTCTCTAGCCTTGGCGAAGAAATTTGATTCTGTTCGAGTTTTGTGGACATTTGCTCTTAAACTTACCAGTAAAGATATTCTGTTTTTCTCTCGATACAAAGCGGAAGAAGCCGTTGCAGTCCGTTAAACAGGCAGTTCAGGTCATCACTCATCACGTTAAATCTCTTGTGTACTTCCGCTGCTCTCAACACCGACATCCTAATCAATTGGGATCTTTCATCAAGGTCGGGGATTTTTTTTCTGAGTTTGCCAATGATATGTTTCTGGAGGTCCTCTCTTTGGCTTTGGTTGGCTTGTTTTTCAACTTCGTCCCACTTGTTGCAAACAAACAGAGCAGACTCAGCAGTGATTCCACAGCGTTGCTCTCCATTATAGAGTTTTATCCAGTCGCTCAAGATACGCATAAGCTGAAAGTATTTAACCAGAGGAAAAGCTCGAATGAAACGTTAGTCTCCACTTGGGGCAACTTGACCCCTCAGGTGGCTTTTAAAGTGGCTAGAGGTTAAGCCTGTTCCGTTTGGATAGTGGGGACAATGCAAACGGTGGGTGAGTGAAGGAAAAACGAGGCGGGGTGGAGTGGAGGGAGGTTGAGCCCTGAAACAAGCTCCCAGGAGTTTTCCTAATCCTGCAATTTCCGTGAGAATCAATTCCAGATGTTCACTGTCGGGAGAGTGAAAGTCGACTCTTCTCTTTCTCTTTCCCAACTTGATTAGAAAAGATCGAAGCTTCTCTGCTTTCAGGGTAGATACTCCTAGTATTTCAAGTTAAATTCTATTTATTAAAGTAACAATGATTTGTGAATACGATCTATAGATTAATGCATATAGGAATAATTACTTCCGTGTACAAAGCTCCATTGTCTCAGTGAATGATTCCTAGAAGAAACGGAAAGTGTACCTTCTTGCTTCCTTTTCAACTGATACCAGTTTCCATATCGCTTGCGAACGGTACGCAACTTAATCATGGTGTGCATGTATGTGTTAGATAACTGAAAAACATCGCTTGAGAATACAGCTAGCTTATTGTCCCTTGTTTCGCCCCTAACAGCTGTTATTCAGTGACGCTTTGGAAATAAAAACCCTGCATCAGTGATCCAGGATCGAGGATTGTTCACGGAGCTCATTTCACATTTTGAATTTTCCCAAGAGGTTATAGACTTTAAACGTTCAATATACGGTTAGTTTTTATCGTATATCCGCACGATCCTGAGGCGGAAGCTATAAGCAATTTCTCTAATCCTCTTTGTATTTTGTCAGGGAACCCTATAATCGTTCACCAATACCCATTTATTCTCTTGAATGAAGGGAACCCGAAACTGTGATAGTGAGGTGTTTTTCCCTACTACACAACACCACGAGCTCCAACCCGGACCACTCGTCCGATGTCCAAAGAATGTGACGAGGAGAGTATAGATTTATTTATTTTTTACTCACTCTGTCCTCCTGTAATCCTCCGGCATTTGAACTGTTTAATACGTAGATGAACGCGTAGGCCCGTGGCAAATAGTCTAAGACTATCTTGTTTGTTTGCTCTGAATCACCGATTCCTGGGCTGTCTACAATTACCACACCACCCTAGACGAAAACAACGGCGAAACAGTGAAGGTGAAGCTGAAAGGACCAAACTACAACCCATATTCATCGTCAGTTGCGTGATGGTTTAGAAAGCCTAGCCATATTGCAATCTTAACCATTCGGTTTTGTAAAACAGTGCTTGGCACTGATGACAGGTACCTGCTCACTCCACTATCTGGAACTCTCAAGGGAAACGAAAACCAGTTCTATATATATAGTGGGGCCGGGTTCGAGGTAGCCGATGTCAGTTACATACCTGAAAAATCTTATTCAAGGGAAAGTGATCTGAGCTCGACAGAGAGCATAGGGTTCGAGATATCTGAGCTCGAAAAGTTCAAATGTGGGAATGCATGAGGATGGGATTGCCCGAATCCCTTACACTTTAATACTTTTATTGTTACTATAGCGTTAATGTTTCGTTCTCGTGGCCATGCTTCTTTGCTTCTGACGTAATAAAAAATAACTATTCTTTCCCTGAAATCTTTGATATAAACAAATTTTATTTTGTACCTTCAAGAGTGGGTTGGGTATCTTGATCTCTATTCTCTTACACCAGGGTTCATTCTGTACCGGCTTTTCAATGTATCGTTTAATCTTGTGAAACTTGCTCTCATTTAGGATTCGAGCGGGTTTGCTTTTATTGAAGAAGTGTATCACCGCTTCTTTCGTTGGTCCATAGGATATTTCACAGATGGTGTGTGTGTTTTGTGTGATGCAAGTCGGTAGAACGTTGTCCTTCAACAAGAGGTTAATAAGACTGGTCTTTCCCGCGCTGGTCTCTCCTGTTATAGAATGGAAATATTAATCAGTGTTTCTCATTACAAACCGAGTGTCGTACGATGTTGTTTCAGTAAGAGCCGTCAGGTCGTTCTGGTGCGAGACAGCTATAACAGTCATTGGTCTTACCAGCAATGAGTATGGTGAATCGCTTGTTATCGAGATCTGCAATGCATTGTCCAGCTCTAACCAGGAATTCTTCTTGTTCTGTCTGACTTATCACCGTAGTTTCTCGTAACACATTCTTCAATTCCTTGTAGTACTCCTTTAACATGTGTCGTCGGTCACGAATTAGTTCGAGATCTTTCAAGATCCTCTCATATCCCTAGACAAAGAGTTGTTCCGTTACGCAATTCATTTATCTATCTATTTCTCATTTCATTGTCGTAAAAGAAAATATGTTAGAGTTTGAAGTGTTTGTAAATGGAGGACGACTTTATTTGCGTCCATCCACATGCTCGTGCATGTGCCTACGAGTATACCCCACTCCCCACATCCTGCACCACATAGGTTACATTTAAACTAATATGTCCTGCGCATTGTTAGAAGGCCCTAGCTTGTTGCACCCAGAGATCTTCATTGAGTCTCCGACTTGCGAACACAGGTTGGATGACGGTTGTTACTTTTAAACTTAGATTGCTAAGTTGCTGTACATGTTTCACAACGTTCGCTGAACGGTATGATGACTTAAAAAATGTTCGTTTTCTCTTGTGGCGTTAGATAGGGTTGTTAGTCAGATACCTTAGTGTCAATGAGCTTTTTAATGGCCAACGTGGTAATTTTAAAGTGCTGTGGGTATTTAAGCTTACAGAACACTTCTCTGATCGGTCACATTCTTCGGGGGAAATGTGACTAGTCAGAAGATAATCGGTATGCCGGGTATAGCATGGTGTTAATTAAGCTTTGTTTGTACCGATCATATACGTGGCTCTGACAGTGACTGAAGGAGGAGGCCTGTGTTGGTGGGCTTCACATAAACTCTGTGCTCCACCTTAGGAGCTCGGTGGAGTAATTCCACAACTAGAAAGGCGATGGAACGCTTGGCCATGTTTGATCTCATTTACATGTACAAACACTACCAGCTCGAACATAATGGTCGGATAGCATAGCTTCTGTTAGAACAGTTTACTGTGAAAGTCAAAGAACCGTGAACACTTTGATTTTGATTTTGACATGTCGATTGTGTAGCCACCGATCAGACGCGAAATAAAACCGCAAAGAAAGCAAACAAATTAACGATGTCTCCATCAGTCACGAAACCACACTTCGATCCTTCCGAAAAATGGCTATTAACCTGTAGTTTTGTAAATACTAATTTAACCTGTTCTATTTGAGCAAGCAAACTGGGAATTCGAGCGACTTTAAACGACGTGTGGCTCAAACCTGCACGTGCGGACTTGCAGCCTAAGGCTACAAAACCAAACAGCCCTTCTATATTCAACTTAATCCGTTGCTATCTTTGGCGATAAAAATTATAGAGAACCCTGATAACTCCGAACTAAAAAGATCAGTTTCCATGGAAAGAGCGAACGTTTGGAAAAAAACGAGGGTAAGGAGCAAAGATTTTTTTTGTAAACAGTATGCAACTACATGTAACAATGCGCGATACCGACCATACGAGAGATTTCCTAATTAAAATTTAAAGATTATCGTATTGTGTGTCAAAATAATGGATTTCAGTAAATAAACTGATATGTTAAGTAGACAAGAAGCTTGCAACGAGAGTACCAGGGGGAAGAAAAAAATTCAAGGATTTGGAGGAATATCAGGGGTCTCTGTAAAATGAGGACCGGATGGGGGATGGCGGATGGCGGATAGCGGATGGCGGATGGAAAAATGCGGATGACAAAATGCCGATGGGAAATTGCGGATTACAAAATCCGTACGAGAGGAAATAAACGACAAAGTTCTCTTGTCTATTTTAGGTAGGGAGAAGTCGAATATCGGTGAACATAATTCGATCATCACCGCAAAGTCATACCATTGTTTCCTCTGATGAGCCCTGATGGCTGGCGGTGAAAATATTGGTGAGATGAATGCTATTAGTAGTAGTGTGACAGAACTGTACTACATGCAAAAAGAACTCCATCAGGAGGTGTAAAAACCTATATTCTTTGTATTCGAGTTTTGTTTTTCGTTATTTTAATTGCATGAAACCTGTATCAGAGCAAATTAAAGCTGTAAAAACGCTCTGTACCCGTTCGATATTTGAAGGTCTTGTCCTGTTCGTTTGACGCTGACCAGTCAGCTTTTTCACTGCAAAAACACTTAGAGGAAAGGTAAGATAAAGGTGAGGCCGAAGTTAGATCTGCCAAAACTTTGCTCTAGGAATCGGCGCTATATATAAAACTCCGTCGTCCATGTTCTTTCACTTGTGCTGGAGTCCCCAGCCTTTGAAGACGTGTTGTGCGTAGTCTTGTGCATATGCAAACTTTTCAACTAAGGTACACTGGGACGCGATCGGTTACTGTAGCGGTGTTCCATTTAATTTGGCAATGCCTGTTTCTTGCAGTGGAAATTTGCTTAGGTATAAACAGTGAAAGTCCTTCGATGTAGTGAAAGAAGAACGGAGTCTGATGATAAAAAGAAAGTCTAGTCTGTTTTTCGATCAAGACTGTTCCGTTATATTTTTGATCTTGATCTTTTTTGTGATTGAGTAACAAAATATTGGACTTTCTCGGTCTAAATTCTATGAAATGAACTGGTTTATTTTCAAGTAGGACTGTCAGAAAACATCGTAAGTTAATTTCCCCTCATAAGTATTTTATTATCCGCATATAGTCATTTGCAATTTTCCTTCCGCATTTTTACGTCCGCATTTTTCTATCCACATTTTGTCATCTGCATTTTATCATCCTCATTTCTCCATCCGCATTTTTTAAGGCTGGTTTTCACTAGCGACGGAGTCGGAGTCGTAGTCGGAGACGTAAGAGCGCTTATGACCCAGTGAAAATCGTAAATCGGAGTCATAAGCGGAGTCATAAGCTCGACGGAATCGGACTCGGAAGAATCAGAACGTTTCCATTTCTTCCGATTCCGTTTACGACTCCGTCGCTTATGATCTGGTGAAAACTAGATTGTCGGAGTCGGAAGCAGAAGCGGAAGAACCAACCAATCACAAGGCCCAGAATGGAGCATTGTAGTTGGTTTATTCTTCCGCTTCTGCTTCCGACTCCGACAATCTAGTTTTCACTAGATCGTAAGCGACGGAGTCATAAGCGGAATGGGTCTTCTGCTACCTGCTATTTTCACTAGATCGTATCACTCTACGCTTCTGATTACGACTCTGACTACGACTCCGTCGCTAGTGAAAACCAGCCTTTAATCCTCATTTTGTCATGCGCATTTTGCCATCCGCCTTCCGCCGTCACCCGGTCCGCGTTTTTCAGAGACCCGCAATGCAGCAAGGAGAGACTGAAGTTTGGAAAGCGGCTGCAGCAAAATCTAATTTTTGCACGTTACGCATTTTCTAACGACTTCGCAAAACTTGTAGGGAAGACAAGACCAGCACCATTCAGATACCATGTCCTTTCATAACACAGTCGTGTATGATAATTTTTCCCATCTTACGCCGTTTACGTGATGAAAAAGAAGAAAAATGTCTCGAACTCGCGACAGCAGTCATTCTTCCGTGCCCGCTCCTTCAATCAAAAGGGCAACACTAAAACTAGCTGTACATGAGAATTATTAGTATGCAAATTTCAGGCTCTCGATTTTTCGCGCCGTTTTGATGTGGTGGTTTCCAGGCGAGATTAATTTAAGAAGAGTTCCAGTCGAGAAAAAAACAATAATGTCTGCGGTTCCAAAGTGGTTACAAGATTTTTTAATAAGAAAACTACAGGGTAACGATGATTTTTGGAAGGCGAAGCGATTGATGCGTAGTTCGTGACTGATCGAGAGAGGCCGTTAATTTTTGTCTGTTTCTTCTTTCGCGGTTTAATCTCGCATTTGACTGGTGGCTACACAATCGACACGTCAAAATCAAATCAAAGTGTTCACGGCTTTTTGACTTTCACAGTAGGTGCCTGCGAGATGTACCAGCAAAGTTGATTGCCACATTTAAGAGATGTTATTCATACGCAAACTCAATCCGGAATTGAACTGAACGTGCAAACTGACTCAATTCGCGCGAAAGTGTTTGTTTAGCCATCTATGCAAGATGTAAATTTCGGCTCTAGCGTACTTAAATATTCGCTTTCTCATTGAACTCTTGATTAATGAGGATTTTCAGTCCGCATTGCGCAGCCTCAGAACCCCAATGTTTGTGAGTCTCATTCAATGGAAGTCGAATCGATGTTATTCGTTACGGACCACATGCCTTATCTTCGAAGCGTTTTAAATTCTTTTTCCAACAGTTTCTTGGATTTTCACAGCTACGAAGTTGTTTCATCCAGTGAATTCAAACAGAACGAAGCATAAAGTTTCGCATCCATTATGGCGGTTGACATGAAACTTTGAATTTGCACAAGTCAGTTTCCACGGTACATTTCGCAAGCACTTTACTGTGAAACCAAAAAGCCGTAAACACTTTGTGACGTCTTACATGAATCAAAACAAAAAACGTAAACAAACTCTCGAGAGTGCGCAGTACGGCCTGGAAATCATCTTTAATGGTCTCGAGCATAATTTGCATGTCTATGCTTTAGTATATCTCCGTTGATTAAAATAACAGTGATCTGTTAATAGGTGCATGGATAATTCCTTCCTTGTTCAAAGGTTCCTTGTCAGTGAGTGATTTCTAGAAGCGGAAGTCGGGTACCTTTCAACTTCCTTTTTAGCTGATATTGGTCTAGCAAATAGATTCCATGTTGTCGAGCGTCTGGTCAGTAATAGATCATAGATGTGGTAAGATTAAAAAAGTGGCACACGAGGCGATAGCCGAGTATGTCACTGATGTCTTTACCACATTTTAACGTCTTCTGTGATCAATTGCTGAACAGACGCACGGCAACATGCTTGGAGTCTATTTGTTTTGTATAATAAAGAAACCAATAAATGCTAATGACATCTCCTCCAATTGATCATAAGTAAGAACCAATCAAAATGCCAGAATAATTCGACTTATTCATAATTATGCCGTATCACTGAATACTTAAACTAATAAAAGATGCTTGCGAAAACGGTCAGCTTGCTGCTCCTTACAGCTGTACTTCGCTGGCTGATATCTATGTTATTCACTGAAGGTATGAAAGTACAAAACCCTACTTCAGTGGTCTAAAACGACGGTTTAATCTCGACCTCACCGACAACTTTGACTGAGTTGGCTTAGACGAGTTAGCTTAGACCTCGGACTATTAATGCTTCGTATGTTTTTTTTTTCGTATATTTGGACGATCGCGAGTAGTACTGATTAATCGGCAAATAGATTTGAATGCACATTACGAGTTTTAAAAACAACAGAGTGAAACGTTGTCTCCATCGCCAATAGCGACCGTTATACTTAGGCCTACCTGTTGCACTGTTCCACATGTTCTCTTAAGTTCTTGTGTCTTAGTTTGTCGCATTTGTATCCCCTCGACCATACTGGAAACCGGGCCATATCCGTTTGGGAACAGGAGGTCTAAATCATGCGTCAGATCCGTGATACTTTCCACGCGTCGAGGGCTTGAGTGAGATTGTGCCATTACGGATTGCTGAACTTTTATCCGTGTCCGCTCTTTGCGTTAACGTAAATATAAAGCTTAAAGCGCTACTAACAACTTCATTTCCCGTCCTCAAACCTGAAAACGATTTAAGCATTGAGAACAATAACAAAAGCTCTTCTTGTTTTCTGCAAAACACCTGTCTGAAAAGGTTGTAAAACTTGACCGGACGATACTTCGTTTAGACATTCTGTTGAATCCGCGACGTATATATATACGTTTGAACGAGGAAGTTAACTCAAGCATGTTTAAAGCGCGAGGCGTGCCTCGCATATAGTGACCTATCGTGAAGTCTTCCTGTTTCCTCTTGAGACAATGTTGTTTATCACCACGGTTAAACCAGATCTGCATTTATTGTATTCCTAAATCGCTTAAGGTATTGTTATGATAGTCACGTCTTTACTGACGTCCTAATTTTAGCAGTAAAATAGAATTTTAAATACGTCTCAAGTGGGGTAAGATCATTTATTCTTTTCTCTATTCGTCGAAACCATCCTTGCCCGGAATGGTCAAAAATGTTATTCTCTTGACAAGACGTCAAGAAATAAAATATACCACGCGTGACCTGTTTTACTAATTATCTTTTCAACGATAAACCATTGTCTTAAGAGAAACAACACGACAATTACCATATAACGCTTGAATTTAAATTTATCATGTGACGATAGTGACTAAAACGCCACACGAGTACCACGAGTAATATGCGGATACACACAAGTAATATACGGATATTTACGAATAAATACGAATACATACGAGTGATATACGAATACATACAGATCAATACGAGTAACATCCAGGTTGCATACAAATATACGATGGCAGGGGGATATAAGGCGCGTGTTTGGGAAACATGCGTATCAATGCAAGTTTAAAGAAAGGATCAAAATCAATAGCTTTGATTAAATAAAAGTTAATAACTTTAATGATTTTCCTCGTTTTATGGTTATGCCTTGATCCAAGTTTTATTGAAAATATCTCTTGATTTACATCATGATTTTGTTATTGTATAGTTTTTAAACAGTTCATATATTTTTTCCTCTTTTTATCACGAGACAGATTTTTATAGCTTCATGGTTCGTTGCAGTTCTCGAGTATGTTTGGTTACAGTTACCCACCTCACGAATTAATGGACGATTGTTCAATTTTCAATATACATTGATTGACGCTTTGTTAAGAGGAAAATTTATTTCAAAGTGTGCTCGTTATTTCCAGGGTTTATTGAAAAGTGTTTTTTTCTGTCTTGCACTATTGAAGGGAATATTATTTACATAACCAATAAATTTAATTCCGAAAGTAACAGCCACTGTTACTTCCGGGTTTAACAGGCAAAAGGGGCCGCTTGTTTCGGGTAGCCGTTACTTTCAGATGGTTAAAAAGCGTTTTTACGGTGACAGTCGCTTCAGACAAAGCAGACGCGTAACATATGAAATGAAAAGCTCCGTTAATGTGTGTTACGAACTACCCACTTAAACAAAGCAGACTGTATAAACAATTAAAAAGCCCCAATTGTTGATGCTGTAGGGCGAAAGTAATGGTCGCATTATATAACAATGTAACTAATACTACTTGAAACGTTCTATCAAAAATAACACGATTCATTTTGGTATTCAAGTAGCCATCGGTAAAATAGCGTTAGTGTTAGTGGTAAAATAGCGTTACTTTCGGGAAGCCGTTTTTCTCGTGGGAGGGGCGGGGGGTGGGATGGCGTTACTCTTGGAATTATACGTTATTACTTCGAGGAAAGTACATTTTGCGCTACAATTACCGTAATCATCATCGCAATCAGGGTCCAAAAATGGGAAGATATTTAGGTATATCTATCTGGCTTGTCTAGAAGAAACAACCAACAGAGCAAACGCTTGTTTGTGTGCGAGTGGTGCGCGTGGTGAGGCGCGTATGGGTCACACGCGCATTTGTGTGGTACGCGTGTGTGTGGCGCACCTGTGTGCGTGCACAATTAGTACAAGACATGACAACTCAGGCGCTCTAGATGTAATAAAAAGGAAAAATGGCTAATCTAATGCGTATTACGCTCCTCCCATCGTATGTTGCTGCTATGTATTCGTATGTAACCTGTATGTTATCCGTATGTATCTATATATTGTTTGCCGTTATTTTACTCGTATGTATTCGTTTGTACTCGTATGAATGCGTGTGTTACTCGTGTGTATCCCTATGTTACTTGTAGTACTCGTGTGGTATTTTGTCACGATCGCAGATGGCTTGTTTACCGGAAGGTTACCAATCATGCAGTATCGCTTGGAGTAAAATAAGAAAAATATACAAACTACACAAGCTTTAAAGTATGTCTAAACGCTATGGAATTTTTACATATAAAATGCTAACATCTGAGCTGCATTTATACATTTATATTTTAAAATTACATAGTTCCTATTATTTTAAGAACGATAAAAAAATTACTCACCCGGAATGGTTAAGGGATTCCGCACATTCGGTAACTATAATATGTAAAAAAAAATGTAAATCTTATTTATAGTGGAATGAATGGAACATATTTCCCTTCGGTGTCCCTCAAAGCGCTGTTTCTGTATTGACAGTGAAATAGTTACAAAACGTCACGGCACTTCGTCACTCATACTTCTAAGGGCTTGATTAGAAAAGTGCTTTTGGAGCTTAGATTAAATCGTCTCGAGAGTAGGACCCTTGCCCCCACTAGCATGTCTTACGATCAGTCGCGCAGTTCTTCGAGTTATTTTCTCTACTAGGTCAAATTTACGTTTTCTAAACTGTTCCATACTATTACTGATATAGTATAATTAAATGACATTGCACCTTGTCGAAGACATTTTTCACACAAGAGGCATTCTAGCAGAGGGCGTCGTCAAAAGTGAGACCTTTATATACAAGACATATTCTGACACACGCTTGGTGATAGTTAAAACACAAAAAGTGCTCAGCCTAGTTGCTGTCCCAAATAATTCATACTGTCTTCGTGCCATTTCAGAAAAGACTGTTATTGCCGTTATATCAACTGGCTGCCTGGTCAGGTAATCCCCATGGTTATCCTAGGCATACTCTAATTTTATTTCTCAGAATTAACTGATTATTTAATTTTAAAGGCAATAAACAACGTAAGTAAAGATTGTTGCTGTTGTTTTTGTCTCTCAGCCAGTTCCGAACAATTTAGGTGCGGGCGAAATCTGGAATAGCCTGCCACTCCAATTTCAAACTACGTGGCGTGTATATAACAAGAAAAAAAAGCATTTGAGCATGGGTAGATTGAGGAGCAAGCTTGGTTTAAACATTTTAGCAAATACTTTCTAATTTACTTCTATTTAAAACTCAATAATTTCTGATCAGACCTCGTGTTTCAGTATCCCCACCTGACAGTCGGGTTTGAAAACCATGAAAGTCATGAAAATCCGACAGGTAGTGACCCGAAACGAAAACAAGACAAAAAACAAAAAACAAAAAACAAAAAGAAAAAAAAAAAAGAAAAAAGAAAAAAGCAAAAAGAAAAAAGAAAAAAGAAAAAAGAAACGAAACAAAAAAAAAATACGCTACTCTAACATAAGATACTGCTCATGAAGACGTTGTTTAAACAGACAAAATGTCAAAAAAGCTGCAATAAGTTATTGCTAACATTGTTTCAAATAGATGTCACTGCTTCTCGGTAGAGAAAAGTTAACTCATTGTGACACATTGCAGCGGTTGGCCGTGTTTCTGCGTTTCCATCCCAGCACCGTTCCATCAGGTGTTGCCAACCAATTGGAGGCCTTATGTTGTCTTCAACATGCAAGGGTCTCTTTCCTTTAGCCACTTCAGAGGCATCCAGATCTTTTACGTCGAAAAAGGCTCTCTTACCGTACCACATCTCCCACATTGTGATGCCAAAGCTGTATATATCGGCGTGGCCACGATCATACACACTGGATGTAATCACTTCCGGTGCGGTGTAAGCAACAGAAACGCCAACACCAACAACACCAACATCAGCCACCTTCACAACATCTTCGGGTGATAACTGTAATAATAAGATATAAACTGATTGTTTTCGAATCACATAATACTGTTATCTCAATACCTCATCTCAGAATCTGTACATAGGGTTCAGAGCCACCTTAAAGTTTTGAAAATTTAAGGTGGCCATGAGCCCTACGTACAGAATTTTTTGTTAACTTTGCGAAAAGTTGCGTCTTATCAAAATTTGATAATATAAAAAAATTCACCATGCCGTTTTTGAATTATAAGCCCATAAAGCTGTAATTAAGGGTGTTTATAGCAGGTCATAGTGTTGCTATGGTAACCTGTTGTGTCATGAAAATAATAGCAACGTGTTGACCAATGATTGTGCAGTATTTTGATACCATGATTGTAGCATCAAGTGATGAAGAATGGTTATGATGACCCATCAAAATCAAAGTGATGGAAACTGTTTTGAGCCACCTTTAAAGGGTTTGTCGGACGAGGGGTTGGGATTGCAACGGAATGGTTTTTAAGAGGGTTTCCTATTGGGCTATATAAACTACTACGTTAAAGGAAGAGAGTTAATCCCTCATACAGGCCTTATTCCCAAGGTAATCCCCTTATTTTTAGATCGCACTCGGTTGGAAATCCTAGGACGGTCTAGAAAAAGCCAATCCTGTGATGGGACACTAGTCACAATGTCTAAAATAACTTGAGAAAAGGGCCTATATGGTGGATTTAATCTCTCACCCTTCATCCTCTCTTAAAGTGTTAGCTGTGAACAAGAATCTCCAAGAGTGGTATAGAGTCCCTGAAAGGTCAAATGAACATTAGCTTGACTGAACATATCAGTAACAAAACAAGCTAGACTTGCAATTACCAGCACGTTTTCCAGTTTGAGGTTCATGTGAAAAATTCCTTGTTCGTGTAGGAATTCGAAAGCATTAGCTATGTTTCCCGCCCATCGGATTACTTTGGTCCTTGTAGCAGGGTCTGTGGATACCCCACATATGTTTTCAGGATTCAGGAAAATGTGTCTCCTCAAGTTTTCTTTGCAAAGTTCCAGCACCAGGATCCCCCTCACTTCTTTCCCTTCCTTAAGCAGTGCCGCACCATAAAACTTTTGAATGAAGGGATAATCAGGCAGATTCCTACGAAAAGAGGAACGATGTATAAATAGTAGCCTTTATGACAGTAAAGAGCGGTCATAAGTACATAGTCCGAATCTTTGATAATAAAGTAAACATTCCAATCAACTGAGACAAAAATAAACCTTTACTCTTTGCCTCTCCGAAAAGATTGGCTTGCAAAAGTTAGAAACAAAATGTTTTCAGGGATGTTAGTACAGTGGAAATGTAGAAACAACAAAATGCAATATTATGCTCCCACCAACCCGAAAGCTAAACTTACAAGAGTACTTTATAATAACCACTGATCTGTTTATGACTATTATTTATTTTTATCGCTAAGAGTTTATATATGCACAATTTATTTTCGCTAGATGTTGTCTAGTACAAGTTCCTCATGATGATCAAACGTACATCTAAGATTGAAATTGGTCCTGTGACTGGCTATCATAAGCTAGAGTTTGGCAATACATCTTTTACGTCGAGTTCTGTTAAGCTTGTTGACTAATTTAGTTATATTATAGATAATTTTTTAGAACTTAAGAGATTGTTACTCCGCGCTATAAAAGACTGAATCAGCTACCCATGAATAAAGCTTGAACGCAAAAAAATAGTGTAGCTTGTAGTTAGTAAAGCCATATGGAATAAAAGGCTTCTTTCAAAGAATATTCTGTTGCCGTTTAGTCGTCACTCCCCACTTTAAAAAAGCATCAGTTACATACATCAAAATATGTTTAGTTTCCTGAAGTAAATCCCGTAAATTGGTTGCTATATCTAGCAGTAAGAGATTTTGATTTCCCACTGATGCTCTTACGAAAAAAAAAAGATTTTAAGTAAACGTCAACAATAATTGTGACTTATAATGCAGTTTACATACCTTTCCGTATCAGAAAAGGTTGTTCTTTACAAACAGTAAATAAAAGTCGTCCCAAGTGTTATCACTTGTGCAACCCAAATACGAGCCCGTGGAATGATAAATTGGACAAGAAGAGTAATATCGTTAAAAGTGAAAACATACCTTAATGTCTCTGTTTCAGCTAGGAAGGCATTTGCGTTGGAGCTGTTTAGCTTATCTTGCTTGACTTTCAAAGCCACGGGTTGCTCTCCATTCTGCACCTTCAGCTTTCCACGATAGACAGAGGCAAATTTACCTCTTCCCAGGAGGGAACTTCTATCGTCCTTCCATTCCAAATCGTCGCAACTGATATCAATGGTGCGTACTTCCTGGATGTCGAACAAAGCCATGTTACTCCTTAGATCTAAACTCCTTTGGTACAAAGGTTTGTAGAAATATTCTATTTCTTTCTGTAAGCGGATCTCATCTCTCAGCTGTTGACAGAGCAATTTGTCAGCCTCGATGAGCTCAGGGATACGAGCTACAACTTGCCTGAGACACACTTGACACTCGTTAAGTTGTTCCATCACGTACGACCGCAGAGACCTATCTTCAGTTGCCTCACGTAGGAATTCTTTGGAGGCCTTTGCCAGAAAGCCACATTTGTCTTCTTGGTACTTTTTCATCTTTTTCCAATTTTCCCGCTTCTTCATGAGGGCTTTCGCACCAACTATAGGAGCACTGACTATCAAGGCAACCAGGCCGATTGGAACCCAAAATGGGCTTGTGACGCCAACGATAACTTTTTCGGCCACGGTAAAGTTGTCAGGAGACTGGAAACCAGTTTCTGAAATAGCTGCTTCATCTGCTACGAAGTCTACGACAGAGCTCTCCAGATATCGAAGTTGTCCCTCAACATAGCTAAATCGCTGTTGAAAGTACTTGACCAGAGAAGTGCGAGCATCGGCAAAAACATGGTGGTCTTCTTCCCACGAGGCGATCACGTCCTGGAGTCGCTTCCTGAATGCCTTTTGAATGTAATGGTTGGTCATCACCCAACTTTCCTCAGCGTCTGGAACATCATCCAACGTCCATGAAGTAAATTGCCCAACAACATCAGGAGACTTGAGGTTCTTGGACAGTAAACTGACAGCGTTGTCAATCTTGTTCTCCAGATAATCTTGCAGCTCCTTGGCAACTGAACCTTGTTGTTTTTCAATCATCGCGAGGCGTTCCGTGATAAGCTTCAATCTCTCAGTAACTTTTGTGCGATCACAGTGAGAATTACGAATGAAAGCTCTCGTGACATACGCTATTCGTGAAAGGAGGTAGTCAAGCCATCTGAAAAAGAGAAAGATTTCATCGCAGTAAATTTTCCAATTTAAGCAATTGGAACGAAGATGCCTGAAAAAAAAAAAAAAAAACAGGGATTCAACGGGATTCGAACCCGTGACCTCCGTGATACCGGTGCAATGCTCTACCAACTGAGCTATGAAGCCACACATTGGGAGCGAGGTCAATTAATTGAGTTCATATCTTCCCGTGAGGAACGGGAAACGGCCTTTTGAGTAGCTTTCTCGACAAATGCCGATATCTCCGATGACGAAAGCGGGATGGGTCGAAGCAACGGATCAGATGACACAAAACCGGACATTTCGCAATCCAAGATCCAACGAGAGCGCAAAATCGCGTCTAAGTGACATGTATGTAGTATTTATTTCTTGTTTCCACTCTGTTTTACGCCTGAAAACCTAAGTTTAGAGAACTTATGCGTTGAATCTCCATCAGAATGCCACAAAATGTAGTTCTGAAAATATTTGAAAGAAATGTCTCAAGTGCTTCTTTTCGCCGAATTTATACTGGAACTTTATAATTTATAATTTATACTGGGAATCGATAGGAAAATACTTAGGTAGATATTTCTTGTTGATTTCGAGCTAGGCTAAGACAAAAAGTGGCTTTTGAGTTTTAGTGGATGTTCATGAAATGGCCAAAAATCGTAAAGTCCTATGTAAACAGTTTCCCAGCACAGAAAAAAATATTGAAGTCCCAAACATTTTATGGCTTTTTTCAGACCTTTACTGATTACTCTCGCTATTCTTGTTAGAATAATGTGTATTTGCCGTTGCCTAGTGCATATATTTGCCATCAATTAAAGGCTATTCACAACACTACGAAATATGCACCTTCCTTAAGACGGAGCCACGGAGAGAAATCGAATTGTCTGGTTCAAATGAATATCTGTGCTTTGAGACTGATATTAGTAGAGCATGATCCAGTGGATTTCGTTTTCACATGGCCTTTCTTGTTGTAGAAATATTAAATCAAAGACAGCTACTTATATATGAATAAATTAGTGACAAACGGCCATTTTTGGAGGGGGTCTCCTTAACGTGAAGGGAATAAAATATTTTGCCCTAAGTTTTTGCCATAATCATTTACTCGCCAAACCCAACACGTGTGCCAAGTTTGCTGTATCACCTCCTACCTGGTTTTCTCATGGACACACTCTTAACATAACGTTACACCTTTCTAAAACAATTTACCTCCACTGCGTGTGCAGCCTTGCTTCAATACTCTTCAAAACCATGGATTTGATACCACTCATCAGGCTGACAAATTCTTCGGTGATGAATCCATATCCCTGCGCATGCATGGCAATCCTCGATGACATGTGAATGATCTGGGAATCTGGGTTTAAACTGGGCCAGCACCGTTTGAGTTTCTTAATGATGTGATTCTTAACAGCATCGGCCTCTGTAGGCGCAATACAGTCCCACTTATTGCACACAAACAGAGCACGAGTGGGTGAGAATTCCGTTTGTTGGTCAAGAGATATCTTTTTAGTGAGCTCCAGCAGTCTTTCTACCTAAAGACAAATAGAACAAAGGAAAACATTTCTTTGCAAATAGAGTTCTTAAGTCTTCTCTGTGACCTTGCTTGGCTCAGTTCAACTCGGAGGCTTAGTTTTTAAGGTATGTCTTATCCTGGTTAAAGATTCTCATTGTATTATAAGTGTGGTTTCTGCGTATTCTTTTCTCCTAATAATGATACGTATCAAGCAAACGGCAGATGATCGGCAAATAAATTATACTAATTTTTTCATGACAATACTCGAGCTTGGCTATCCCCGTTTTTATCATTGCACTATGATCAGCATGTAACGGTACTCTTTACCCAAGGCTTAAAGAAATTTCTACGGAGGGAGTATTACTATTCAATTATCAACTGACAGACAGGTTTTGTCGATCAAGGTAAAGTGTTGGAAAGTGCTTTTCTTGGTCAGGGCTGGACTTGAGGTCTGGTCGCCTCGTTGTTATGTTTATGTTACATACCCTGTCTGGCTGAATTCCTCCAGCGTTCGTGCTGTTAATCACGTAGATGAAAGCAAAAGCCTCTGGGAGGTACTCTTTGACCATGTCGTCCATAATCTGTGACTCACCAATACCAGGACTGTCCACTAAAACGATTCCTTGCTAAAAAAAAAGTTAAAAGGGTTGGAATGCAGGGAATTGTGAGACATGGTTTGTCTGAAATGATGCAGGTATTACAGATGATAAGAGTGGGAATATTAAAAAAATGTTTATCAGTCAAGCACATAAGCTAGTTAAAAAAAAATCGGAATATTCCTGACAGAAATCAAAGCCCGACCAGGAAATCTCCGTACTTTGTAAACACATCACCACATACGAGCGTCGAATAATAATTTTATCCAGTTCACTTTTAAAGCATAAAATGATTTCCTGACTATCTCGGTCTCCAACCGTAACAGAGGAAGAAATTTTAGCAGTCTACAAAATGGCTGTCCTTACTATTACAAAGAAAACTTCAAAACTCGCCTGGCAGTACAAAGACAGTTTTGTTATGTTTCAGAAGTGAGGTTTGCGGCGAAAACTGACAACTTCAACAAAGCGACTCAAGTGTAATTGTTTAGGGGAAAGCAAAAGGGTTTCAAATCAGTAAGACTTTAGAACTCCTATTGACGATAAGCTTATCTCGTCGAAGCAGCTTGATAACTCTTATAGAGGATTTTTGAGAAAAGCTTGAAAATCACTCGCCTAACGGCTCGTGATGTACAAACTTTTCTCGTTTTCTTCCAACATCCCGCGTGGGTTTATTGCGCCTGTAAACCCACAGAAAGAGTTTCCTATTGCTTAAGTAAAACATGTCTTTACGATATTAGTACTAGCGTTCTATCACGAATGCCGTTCTCTGATTGGCTACGCTACTCACTATCTATTCTGTGATAGACAGTGAGTAGCGTAGCAGTATGCCCTTGTTGACAAAATGACGGCTGCTTCTTGGCGTTTTCGAAGTGTCTGTGAAGAAGATTTAGATAAAGTTTTGAACTACTAGTAGATTTATCCTAAAACAATTAGATTATTCGCTCTCGATCATGATAGAAATCTCGAGCTCATAATCTAATTGCTTAATATTGACTGAGTCGGGACGAAGTATCAGTTGGTAAAGGCTCTGCCACAGTTATGCATACACTTTCAGCTCTAGTGAATAGTGTAGTTAGATAATCAGTTAGTTTACAACATGCAGCTTACTGTACATTAGGTTCGAGAAAAGATATGCATTTTACGGGACGTATAGGGCTTACTTCTTCAAAATAGAATTCATGTCGAAATTAAATTGTACAACCAAAAGTTACCTCCCGAAGGTAATTCCAGTGGGGCGTGTCCCGGGGGAGGGAAGACTCTCATATGAAAAGGACGGGGATGCTCGTCGGAAATTTTGAAACCAACCCTGAAGAGGTACCAAGATCCTGTTTTGTGGGTGTGGCTTGAATTGTTTTCATCCCTAAAGAGTACCAATTCTAAAGCAACACATAATCTCCTGTCATTTTCTTGTTCGGCAAAATACACTAAAATAGTACCGCAAAAGCATCCGCTGTGAACCCTTTGAGTCTGAACACTCTAAAGGGTACCAAAACCACTTTTTTAACCCCTAATAGGTAGAACGAGCACACCCGTGCTTTTTATTTGGAAGTTCCCCCCCCCCCCCGCTTCCCTGGAGCGTTTACTTTTCACTAACCTTTAGCAAGCTGTGGGGCCAAAAGACTTCTATCTTTTTGTAATCCGACCCTTTCTCCCGTTCACTCTTTTGGTGCACAAAGGAAGAGATTTGCTCAAGATAGCTTTGTTGAGAGGCCTTCATTGGCTGACCAAGCCACACAGTCTTTTCAGCAAGTCCTGTTTGTGGATTTTTCTCTTTCAAGTGTGCCACTAATTTGGGCGTTGCTCCGTATTTTAGCTCACAAATAGTAGAAGTTGTGCTGAGAACAGAGTGAGGAAGAATTTCCTCTCCAAGAATCAAATTCAGCAAGGTGCTTTTTCCAGAACTTGTCTCACCTTGAGAATAAGTCTTAGTTAGTGAACAGATCCAGCCGAATTAAAAAGATCTATACCACTTTGCAATATAATTCGGGACTTATATATAACTGTGCCCCTTTATTTGCTCACTTTCGTTTTAATCAGTCTCAATTTGAAAGCGCTAAACATCGCCTGTGGAAAGGCTTGTTTTATAGACAACAAGCCTTTCCAAAGCAAAGTTCATCACGCAAACCTGAGCATGGTAAGCCTATGTTTCCACTAGGTTATTTTCTCACACATGATGTTGAAGGTCAAATCACCAAGTTTTGGCTATTCTTCAACTAACTCCGAGCGACGTTTAAGTTTGCACGTTTTTAACTGTAAGACGTTCATGAAGTCCGAGCTTAACTTACCAAACAGGTGACGAAAACCGACCGGTTTGAGTGAGAGAGAAAACAAATCGTGGAATTGAAATAAAATTCATCGGAAGACATCCATGTATAGGTAGAGGATTTATACGTTTCATGGCGTAATGAGGAAGGATGTAAAACTGTCAAGGCTATTCTCAGTGAAGACATGATTCATCATCACAGTTATACACAACTTAAGCAGTTGTGATGTCAAGCCTGAAAATAATTCAGGCTTGAGCGCGACTCGTACCCATGACCTCTGTGATACCGGTGATAATTTCCAACGTGACCAGCTCCCAGTTGGCTTGATAGCTCAGTTGGTACAGGACTGCACCGGTATCGCAGAGGTCATGGTCTGTTCGAATCTCGTTCAAGCCTGAATTTTTTTTCAGGCCTAATTTCTAAAACTGCTTAAGTTGTTGTAACTGCGATGATCAATCATGACTTCAGATCATTTTCCGCAGTTCAAATATGATATTTCATATATTCACTTGTATGCTATCCCTTCATGTGAGGTGATTTAGTGCGCATGCCCATTACATCATCGTCTGGTTTCAGCTACAGTTAACTAACTATATCAGTTACGGGGCTTCAAATGTTATTTTCAGTTATTCATAACCTACCTGCAACGAGTACAATGTATTCCTTCTTTTCCAGGCTGTGTTTGTGCAAAGCAATTTTGTCTTTCAGTTTTCCTGTAATCAGCTCTAAGATAGATCTGACCTTATCATCCAGGTTGTTCAAACAAGCCTCAGTATCCTTGTAGAAATTTAACAGAGTTGCTCTTTTGGCCTCGTCTTCCTTCTTAGCCTCCGTTAAAGCCGAAAAGGGCTGATAAAAGTAAGACAGCAAGATTTAACGGTGCTATGTAAGTAAGCAAGCAAGCAAGCAAGCAAGCAAGCAAGCAAGCAAGCAAGCAA
>Ga0126339_10000232_pt1 | contig 26699 bp, 14 predicted proteins | sample OrbTmetagenome_2_FD_92532 | JGI IMG/M metagenome (GOLD analysis project Ga0126339, IMG submission 92532) | Coral microbial communities from Petempiche,Puerto Morelos, Mexico - Orbicella T R C metagenome | ecosystem: Host-associated > Invertebrates > Cnidaria > Coral | place: Petempiche,Puerto...
CAAGTTAAACTTAATAAGTTAACATAAAATAATATTTAAAAGAAAAAACCGTCAGTCAGTTGTTAGGATCAATTTCTGGAAGATTTATAATACTAATCCATACTACGCCGGAGAATTTGAAAACGCAACAATCACCGGTCATTTTGGATTTGTGGTCGAGGAAGACTCGGCCAGGGAAATCACATGATTACCGTGACGTCATCGTTTTCAAAAAGCTCCGTTTTCAAAATGTTTTCTGTCCACTCGAAAACGCAAGGCCGGCATTTTCAAATTCCTCCGGTTTGAAGAGCGCTTTCTAAAAGCTCCGCTTTGGTGACGGATTAGTGTGGACGATGGGCCTAACCGTAGAAATAAAGCTGCACTTTCAAGTTTCTCCGCCGTAGTGTGGACGGTAATTCACCCCAATAGAAAGTGTAGAAAATATAAAACTTTTAAAACTATAGTCGTTGTAGTGTTACATTTTGGAGACTGTGAGTTAATGTGTACCCCTTGAAGTTTAAGAAATTATTTTTCAGATCTTTAAACCACATTCACCGACCTGCAAAATAGACTTTTGTGGTGGAGATAATCTTATTATCTCCTGCTTGGCATGCTGCAGGTACACCATGCATGAATGAACTGTTTTATATGTTTGATTTGCATTGTGTTGAACGTATTTGTAACAAAGAGCTGCCAGGCCTCCTGGAAAATTTAGGCATACGTTGGAGAAAAGACAACTCTAAGTTGACAAGATCCCTTGTATTTTGATTTGGGCCAGCCCAATACATACATAGAACCTCTATTTTCAAACACGATTACTCGTCAAAGCTTGCAGCTTGTGAGGTCGTGTGCCAACTGAATAAAACAAAACGAGTACAGAACTTCAGTATTATGAACTAAAAAAAGAGAAAGATTTGCATTGAACTTGTTAAAATTGTTCCACAGCCCGATCGCCTAAGTTATTGATAAAACAACAACAACAACAATGACAAACAACTCGTCTCTTTTTTCCAGTGTGTTTCTAAGTTTGCACCCTCGCAAACGTTTTAAAACACCTTTTAAAATGACAAGACAAGATACATTCTATTTGGATGGCCTTCGCCGGCATGGGGCAAGCTGACTGACTTAGTATATCCGATAATTGATTCAGCGGTGAATTTCTACTCCTACACAGGTATGTCAAAATTGCTGAGACTGCTGGAGTTAACCTGACGGGATGATTGTGATTACTGTGCTTCAGCGGATATGATAATTCGAAGTGGTTCAATGATACTGCCACAAACATTTGATTGCTTTTTAATTTAGCACGGGATTGGCGAAGTGCATTTGGATTCAAGAGAAATTTTCGCATATCAGTAATCAGAAAAATGGTTGTTGACACTTATTAAAGAATAATGTTATTCGATACCTATTTTTTGAACAAAATAGAACAGACACGTCTTTGCCAGAATACATGTGCCTTAATTTAAAGACCTTTAAGTGTTTTCTGAAGAATAATGTGATCTGCAAATAATTCAAAAGTAATTCTTAAATATTGGCTATCGGATTGCAAAATTATAATTACACATAATTTCAACTTGTATCATTTATCTCATTCGTTATTAATGACGAATTTCACGAGGCGAAACTAACGACAAAAACTCCAACGAAAAGCTTGTGACGTACATAAGCAATGAAAATATTTTTATCTGAAAACAAACATGGAATTACCGGACCCGAATGTTGAATATATGAATATACATGAAAAATTTTATTTGCTGTTCTGCGAAGAACGAGGAATATTCTGGAAGGGAGTAAGCGACTTCCGAATACGAGGCATACTTGAATTGTTTTCAACTTGCCGGTGAGAAAAAATCTTCAGCGAATAATGCTGAAAAAGCGAACGAATCTCGAAAAGAGAATGCCAGTGTGAGCTAAATACGCAAAATGACGCCTACATATTATATGTTCAGTCGTGTAACTTAAAATATTACCATCTTTGATATTCCATACAAGTGGTATTTTACGACTCGGTGTTTTATTATCATATTTTGCACCCACTGCGTTTAGTCTGATGATGTTGTGTAGAGTTTCCCGCCTTGAGGAGCAGGTGAAATTCCACTTTTAGCGCGTCCACTTTCATTGGCGTTATGACGTACAACAATAATGTCCCGGACTGATTGAATAAACTTTTGTTTTACATTCTGCACAAACCCGCTAATTTGTCATCGACTGAATGCAGAATTTTGTTGTTTCTTCGCAACGAAACTTTGTAGAGTTTTTTTTTTTTTTTTTTTTTTTTTTTTTTTTTTTTTTTTTTTTTTTTTTTTTTTTTTTTTTTTTTTTTTTTTTTTTTTTAATAATATTTTTTTTTTATTTTTTTTGTTTTGTTTGTTTTTATTATTTTTTTGTTTTTTTTTTTTTTTTTTTTTTTTTTTTTTTTTTTTTCATTTTCCGCCGCCTTCTCGTGTAAATCTTCGACTGACTTCAGCGAAAAAGCTCTGTCATAGCAATGAGTTTTCACACCTAACATGATCAAATAACCTCCACGGCATCCCATTTATATTATTTGTATTTTTTTCGTTAAAACTTGTCGGGTTCCAGACATCAAAACAACCTGTCAATTCACTTCTAAGCCGTTCCGATCTTAAAGTGAAAGTTTGTAAGAAAATCGAATGGCTCGGTTCAAAATTACAGCATCTGCTAAAGCGAACCGAACATCATCATGTTTGTACACTGAAACATAAACTAAACTTCTATCCTTTACAGCGTCGACACGGTGATTTGCAAGCTACGTACCACCCCGATCGAAATTACAAATCACAAAGTCAAGTAAATTATATAAGTAAAAAGTGCAACAAGCAGGGATTATGCTATTTCTAAGTGTACCTACAAAGCGAAGCCCAAATTGGCCACTTCTCAACCAGCTTTTGTTGTGTTTTTGGGACTGCTTGTGGCAAAACGACTTGTTATTCTTCAAGTGCAACTCGCATGGCATCACAAGAACGAAAAGGGGATTGCCGCAAGCCTTCTGCCACCATCAGGAGAAACATTTGTAGCTTTACATTTCGAGACAGAAAACACTATCATTTCCATCGCCATAACCAAGTTGCGAAGAGTGTTAATGATTCCTTCAACCTGTTCGTGCCACTGAAGCTTCATTTACTTATTCATGAAGGATGGATGTATTTCAATAAAACTTTGGAGTACAATGCAGGTGTCAAATGAATACTGATGCATACAAATCGATACGTAGCGAGTGAAACGCACTAATCGATAAAAAGTTTTTCGACGAAACCTTCCATATCACATTGCAATCTAGGTTTCCTTAACAACATCGCGAACAAGGGGATAAATGCTGAAATGCTGCCTTTAATTCTAATCATAATTGAAGCTTTGGATTCCTGTCACGACACGTCTCTGAGAGAGGCACTTTTACCACTTGCCTCACAGTCAAGTAGTTGACACAAATACCGCGCCGACAACTTGTCAATCGAAGCCTTGATTCATTCAATTCATCTGAAAGTGTGAGGCAAATGACAAGGGATAAAAAAAGCAGTGAATGTGTTAATCAAAACTGCGAAGCAATTTGGGCTTTTTATTTATGATACAGCTGAACCTTAGCCAACCAAACTCGTTGGAAATTGGTAAGTGATCTTTTATTCGAACTTCTTACACATTTAACACCTTTAGTTTGTACATTGTTATTATAATGAACGCGTTCATTTTGATACTACTTACAACTTTTCGGATTTGTGTCAGCGAAGAATGAACAATTTGTACACGTAGCAATTTCCAGTTTAGCAGGCAACTTGTTTGTATTCTCACATGTGGTCTGGCAAGATGGCATGAAGCCTCGATTACTTATTTCTCAGCGTAGTAGATGAAAATGTTACTAACGATGGCAACATTAGTTGAGAACTCATTTGTTCAGGGCATTATTTTAACAGTCCGACAACGAATTTTGTTAGCAAACCATTTTATCTCCCAGTTTCTAAGAAATATATTTCGTAAAAACAACTAATTGTGATCTGAGGGAAGAGGCATCAGTATTTTTTTCTTAGTTTTCTCTCCAAAAGGCTCAAATATGAATGTGGAGGAGTGTAACTCCCATTAGTTGTTTTTTGAATCATTTTATCGGTGAGCTTATCTCGGTTTCAAATTAAGGTTAAGATTTAATTAAAGATCATCGTCAGTGCACCACAGTTAAGTGAGAAGTCGGTTGTCATTTTTTTGAAGTCTTGCTTGTCTTGTTTGTCTTGGTCGTCGGTTGTCATTTTTTTGAAAATTGCCGGAGCGGTTTTCACCTGAGTATCGGGAAGAAATTGGTTTCGCTTTCATCCGCTACACGATTGGCTTAAAAATTCTCGCGCCACTTTTTCATGCGATCAGAAAGTAAAACCAAAACCAATCGTAACTCGCTAACACACGTTTTCCCGCGCTTCGCGTCAGCTACATGTAATTACTTCGAGTTTTGATTGGTTCATTGCATTGTCTGTAGTCCTTTGTGATTGGCGAGATAACTAACTTTAGATCATTAGTTAAGAAGACAAACTCTCACACGCACTATAGCTGTGTAGAGATATTTTCACCTGGATCTTAGTTTAATTTATACTTGTTGATTATGTACTCGACGGGCCACGAGCTATAAGCTTTGATTTTATCTTTTGTAAGTACACGTTCAGGCCCCGTCCACACCACGAATGAGAAATTTGAAAACGCAGCTTTATTTCTACGGTTAGGCCTTCCGTCCAAACTAATCCGACACGAAAACCGTGACGGAGCTTTTCGAAAACGCTTTTTTCAAACCGGAGGAATTTGAAAACGCCGGCTTTGCGATTTCGTATGGACGGAAAACACTTAGAAAACGGAGCTTTCGATGGAAAACTGAGTTTTCCTCAAAAACAATTCCAATTTGTCCGGCGTACTGTGGACGGGAAACTTTTTTCACAGTGAAACCGCACAGTTTGCATTTGTTAGTAATATTATTTAGTAAGCGTTAGAAACTGGACTCTTATAAAGGTGTCCTGCTTCCTCTATTAATGAATCTGAAGGTTTTAATCTCGAAGTTAGTTTCCAAACCAGTTCTCCTCTGATAAGCGTACAGTATCAAATTCCAGTTATAGAAGATTGGTCGGGATTTTGACTGTATCCCATGCCAACAAGAGATGCGAGAAATAATATTAAAAAGGTTTCTCGAAAGGGTTGTCTGATACCATATAACCCTTCCATAATAATAATACAGTAGTTTGAAAACTTTAATCAATAGTATTTTAAAAAGCGGCTTGGTAATGTGAACTACATTCGAGGAATATTTGATAATATGACCCTTAATTTAAGGATACCTACAAACTCATGAGACATCCGCAGTTAAGAAATAAAAAGAAAGAAATAATTAAGAAATAAAAAGCTCTACGCCGCATCGATTCATATGCATTAAAAGTTCGGTTTCCACGCTGCAGTTGCACAATTCTCGCGTAAATATATTTGAAAAAAATAAACTACTGACTTAGATGTCTGTGTTGTCTGAAGCTTTCGGAATCTTTTCAGGGCAGTGAGTTGTTACCTGTCAAAGAAGCTATAACAACCAAATTTCTAATTTGTTTTTTCCCTCCCCTCAGGACACCGTCTTAATTCGAAAAAATAAATCTAGAGTGTTCGGAAATAATAAAAAATAGACAAAAAGTTTCGGCATTTTCGTTTTGAGATGACCGCCTTGTTTTCGTCCTGCAGAGCTGTCGCTTGTCAAATGATAACATAATTCTCACTTAGTGTTCTGCATAGTTTTTCTCATTTCTACTTTTCATTTTCAAAATACTTAGGTATAACCTAAGCCTATTTTCTTACGTAACCAGTGTTAATATTCTTGCATTCCAAAAAAATTCGAATGATTAACACAATGAACTGATGTCGTATCACGGCTGCTGTTGTGAATTCCCGCAAGTTCAATAACCCAAATATAAAGCATGCCCGCGTAAAAGTCGTGTTAATTTTATAATTACTTCGCTACGCGGAAACTTTCCTTACCAACAAAACGCCCAAGAATAAAGAGAAACTGTCGAAATAAGCACTTCTAATTGAGCTTGAATTCCCTCGACTTTGATATGATAATCCATCCTTTTCCAGATATTGAAAACGTCTAGCCGGAACCTCGACTTAATCGTTCAAATTCGACACCTGCTGGAAATGGCGGCGGCGACTCTTTTAGCGGCATAATATGAGTGTTTTAAACAGCAGGCGTTTAGTAAAATTACTGTCTAGAAAAATGTACTTTGGAATCAAGATAAGATCATTGTTTAGTTACTTAAGCGCACAGATACAGCTCTCAGAGATTCACATGCATTAGCCTTTGTGTAAAAGTCACTGGGTCGATTCTCTCTGAAAGCAACACGAACACAGCCAGAAGGTACGTTTTTATATAACTGTCGGTTTTATGAATAAGAGAATAAATACTTTGATCCGCCAAACACAGTCAGAAAGTAAAGTTTTATAAACTGTCGGTTTTATATCTCCTCATTGCAAAAATATGAAATGATAAGTACTTTTGATCTTCTAAGCACATTGCCTTAAAAGGCGTGTCCTCGATTGAAAACTATGAAATTTTTATGTGTCTATGGAAAACAGGGGATGTGAAATGAAAGCTAAGGTTGGCCATAACATCTTAACGCGCACTGCTATTCGCTAATTAACATTTAATATCTTGACTGCAAATAAATGAGTTCAGAATTATCTTTGATCTGCTAAAAACATTTTCACAAAAGCCGTATTATCGACTTGATATTATGCAACTACTTGTGTCAGAGAAAAGATGGGGTTGAAAATGGCCCACTAAAAAGAAAAGTTCGTTCAGGTTACGACTGTAGATTTCATCTCGCGAGAGATCTGCCAAAGACATTCTGCTTAGTAATCTGTCAAGAAAAGTGTCGCAGAAGAATTTTTAACGACTGAAAACTATAAAATTTGTCATGAATCTATGGAAAATAGTGAGTAAAAAAAAACAACAACTAAAAAGTAAAATTTCGCTAGGTAGAAAAAAAAAGAAATTAGCGTTACTTATTGTATTCTCCGAAAGCATCATGGTGTCCGCGAGCGACAGTTTATGTAATAATCGTTGTCGGCAGGAATTAAAGAGCGGCGGAATAATAGAAACTAAAAGAAAATTTAAGCACAAAATCCTGGAGTTAATGTTGCCTTCCGGCGGGAGACCATCTAGTTCTTAACGCCGCCTTTTTAAGTTCCACATACGCTCAAACGTTGAGTCATGTGACCTACTCAGTGATAAAACTGCGACTTTACAAGCCACTTGTTCGTTCTTAGGAATAACTACAAATTTCACCAGGAGAATTTTAATCATCCGCACTGACAACAATTCTCGTGTTTTGCCTGCGGCTTGATACATTTTTAATAAAAACCTTTCATTTGTATTCTAGTAACAAACATTGAGACCGATTCGCACACCTTTGGTCAACAAGGGTAAAGAGGAGTCAGCCGCAATAACGATCGTGATGATTTTTTCGTGTGTTCTTACACATTGCTCGACAAATGAAATCAATGAAAATACGCTCAAACTTACAAGTGAAGTCCAGCTCTATCTCAGACCTTCTTCACACAACGCCGGAGGAATTTGAAAACGCAGATTTATTTCTCCGGTTAGGGCTACCGTCGGTACTAATCCGTCACGAAAACGAAGCGTTTCGAAAACGCTCTTTAAACCGGAGGAATTTGGAAACGCCGGCTTTGCGCTTTAGTTGGGACGGAAAACATTTTGACAGCGACGCTTTTCGTAAACGTCGTAAACGATGATGTTACGATAGTCATGATAGTCGCCTGCCCGAGGTTTACTGCAAAATGCAAAATGACCGGTGATTGTTGCGTTTTCAAATTCCTCCGACATTGTGTGGACGGGGCCTCAGCTACAAATGATATGAAGGAGACTTCAAGATGCAGTAAAATTAATGTGACAAGCATTCATCGAAGTAATTTCTCTATCATTAACTATAGACTGAAAGACTTCATTGCAATTAAGATATGAAACTGGTAAACTGAATGTAGGAAAAGTCCACTCCAAGGAGTTTTCTGGCGAGAAATCGCTCATTAAAATTAATATGCTGGACAACGAGGAGAGTTGGAGCGAGTAGATATGTGAAGACGACAAAAAGGCGACTAGGTGGGGTGGAGAGAGGAGCAAAGTATAAACTTTTATATATCCTAGTCCCATTATCCCTCCCTCTGTTCACTTCAAGTTCGTCTGCAACTGGATTCTAAAATAATAATCGTTAAAAGATTTTGCCCGTGTTAAAGGATGTTATTCGTGTTAAGACGCTTTAGTAAACAGAGGCGTTATTTTTTATGGCTGCTGCTGCACTTAAGCCTGGTTTTCACAGCGACATAAGCACAAGCATAAGCATAACGGTTTGTGAGGACGTCTAGAACTCAAGCATAAGCACGTACGCATGCGCAGAATAGATGATTGCCTCAGTTTTGGTTCCATACCTGATGGAATGAACCATACGATGGAAAGAACCAAGATGGCGGATGAAGTTTATGCTTATGATCACAGACCTTACAGCAGCGCGTTCTTACTTGACATAAGCATAAGCCGAGCACAATCACAAGAAGAACAAAAATGTTCATTCTCTTTGGGCCTGTGCTTGTGCTTAACTAGCGTGTGTTTGTTGTGCTTATGCTCGTGTTGTGGGCGTCCTCTCTATCGTTATGCTTGTACTTGTTCTTATGTCGAAGGGAAAACCGGGCCTTATAACGCTCAAGGCTAAAACCGCCATCACAGCTTCGGCCTTTGACTGCCAGCTCTGTCTTGACTTTTGCAATGGAGCTTGACTGGTACAGCTAGGTTATCGTTTTTTTTCCGCGTGCATACAGCCTTCCTCTTATTCTCGTCGACATTACGCACTGAATAATTAACAATTATTCACCGAAGTGGAGGTAAATATCCACCACTTTCACCGACACTGAGGTGAATAATTGTTTTAGTACATACCGCACAAGCTGAATAACTAGCGGACCAAAGAGCAACTTTATTTGTGACAAGATACTGACAAATGATCGGACAAAAAAATTCGCGCGCTTGGAGGTGAATAGTACTTGGCTAATCACCTCCGAGCTAGCCAATCAGCGAGCGCGAAGAGCGCTATTCACTTGTATGGTATATACTAACGCAGTTTAGCACATGAAGAGACCATGTGCTTACGACAACAAGAACTGCATAAAAACGGCAAATTTGCGAGGTGAGAACAAACTGATTCTAACTCCAATAGTTTATTGAGGATCCGTCAGCTAGTCATCTGATACAGATTTATTTCGTCTGATAATGTAATCTATATTTTTGCAAATTACAACTACTGGTTCTAACAATTGGAACCTGTGCTACGCCAGATACGAAAAATCATTAAAAGACACCCTTTAGATGTGGCCAAAAATATGTGGAAATAATTCCTCATTTTTAAAATGCAGCAGCAACAGACCCCGAGGAAAGGGTACGAAATCAATAACGTAGAACATTTACAATTATACATACAAGCTGTTATAACAAAAGCTTAATAAAAAAGAAGACGAACATGAAGACTGATTAACCTAGAATGGCCTAAATCTCCCGCCAAATGCTTAAACAGTCCCTAGACGTCCCATGACACCCCGCGAGCCTCTCCATCGTGCCGTCAGAATTGTAATTTCTGCCTAATTCGTCCCTCAATCATCAGAAATTACATTTTCCGGTAGCTTTCCCAACTTTAACATTCCATATTGTAGTACTACATATGAGGAAAGCTTTCAAGAATTCTCAGCCGATATTGCATAATATAACAACAAAAATACGATGCTAATGTATTTCTTTAGGACTGCGATTTATTAATATTTCATGCGTCCTGCGAAATCCAATGCTTCAGAATGTGTCAAACATTTAGACAATTTGATAGTTATAGTGGGTGGTTTGTCGAGGAAATTGCCAGGATCTACCATGAGAGTAAAACTAGAAATTGACACAAAGAAACAAATTAATATAAGAGTTTCTCCTTTTGTTTGTTCAAACGAAGCGGACTCTTGTCTGTTTTGAATCCCCTACAAGCTTCGGGAAACCTCAATGAGACTTGCCACGCTTTGACATACTATCAAGTGGAATGCAAATCTTCTTTTAGCGATATAAAAATTTGACATCGACTTTGGCCGCCAGTCTGAAGATGAAAATTACAAAAAATCATTGAATAGCGTATCGAAACACGACCATTTGTTTCGTTGCACTAAGACAATCTGCGCCCCGGGACGCGAAAAGCCTGTTCTGATTAAACCCTCGCTAAATTGTTATGTTAATTGCCTGATTATTCCACCTGCCGGGTTGCACTTTGCCTGAAGACGCCCAGGTTGTCACTCAAATTTACGTTTGATATACCACAATAGCATGAACGCGAGTCGTTAATGTTTATGCTTTCAATCTTAAGCGGGTTCACGGGTTCAGGGAACATATAGGCGGACGAGGCGGTCACAACACGGCAATGGCGGACCCCGAAAGTACGGCGGCTTTTCTTGTCAAGTATGAATTAGTTTGTTTTTTAAAATCGCTATAGCATTAGTTTTAAATTACCCTCAGCTAAAGGGAAATCTGACGTGTTTCTTCGATTTGGTTGCGAATTTCTGAAATAACTTAACTACAAGAGAAAAAAAAAGCTTCTAAGAAATAGATATTTAGATACATTTAAAACCCGAGGTTATTAAATGAAGGCTTCTGGCCAGTGACATGCCGAATTAATATTACAATTAACATTCACTGGTGAAATGTGACCAAATATCTATAATTCACTTGAAGTATTAATGCGGGTTCTGTCCTGGCCAACGAGAATGATGTTGCTGTTTAGAGACTTATTTTCATTATATCCGGGAGCTTCTTTTAGTGGAATAAGTTCGCGTTACGTAATTGATGGCGTGTTTTGATACGCGCCACGTAGCTTGTGTACAGCCTGTGGTCTTACCGCGCACAGTAGTGTTGTGTGACGCTGGATTGCTTCCAGAAATGAGAGCTCTTTATGAAGGGGATTTCCAAGGTAAGATCAGGACTGTCGCGGAGTTCCGCGAGTCGGAGCTGTAGGACCTGGAAACTAGCTAGAGGTCTGGCAGTAAGCTTCAGGCCGGGCTACTAAGGAAACAAAACGTGGTTGAACTGGAACGATAGTTTTTGGAACATTGATTTTTTTGGCTTCAACTTTTCGCAGTGGAAGAGTAAATTTAGAGTTAAAATGTAGGTGTTATTTCATTCTCGGCGACTAGGACCAATTTGTCAATCAACAAAGAACGATATAATAACTGAAAAGTATCGGAGAAACCTTTTGCAAACTTTGAAACGCAGTAAAATAGTGGATTAAAATCCTTTTTAAAGCTTTTTAAACTACTTCGATTTGAAAGAAATATGTATAGACTTGTTTACCTAAATGGTACAAAATGCTGCCGAAGGGAAGGAGGATGTAAAGAGTGTCAATGCAGAGCAAGATTGTTCCCATACAGAGCTCCTGAGCGTTGGTAGCAGTAACAAACTGGTTTATCTACCCTCTCGGATTACAGCACTCAGCAGCACTGAGCTTCATTACATTTTTCATTGGTCTCTTACGGACAAAACTCGCGCTCTTATACAACTAAACCCGGAATTTCCAGAAACTTCTTTAAAGAATTAAAAAAGCATCGTTGCAAGGTTTCTGAATTCGAAAATTACATGAGAAATAGAAAATTCCAGAAGCTTTTTCAAGCTTTTTACTGACTATTTCGATTTGAAGAAATATGTATTGATTATCAGTGTACCCAGTGAAATATGGCGAAATTGTAGCGCGCTAGTATCAATCATATTTCATATTTTGCCGGTCTATCTCCTTAGAAATTTTATTTTGCATTCACTGAGATCAAACTAGGATATTCGAGAAAATTTGAGGTTTTTGAGACTGAACTTAATTACATAATTTGGAGAAATTACATAATTGGAGAGATTTGGGCTTTGAACTTTTAATTTCAAATTTGGACTTCATAAAATTGTTTCTTGGAACTGTACATAATTACATCATTTTCTATTGACTCGAATTTTCATCGACGTCAAAAATAAGAAAAAAAATAGCAATTGTCCATCAGTCTTGAAAGCCCGGATGTGTCTGGTTCTAAATTAAAGATTTAAAAACAAACTAGAACCTACAAAATGTACTAGATCAAAGAGGAAGGTCTTGCTGTTTTGAACAAAGAATGGAAACTGTCAGCCATTGACTGTGTAGTGGATCAAAGCTAAAGTTTTCGCTCAATTGTTTATATATGATTTCACACCGCATCACAAAGCAAAGCTTTGTTGGATTGAAATCCACCAAAGCGTTAACCTACACACTAAGGAACATGTTTCTTTTGCAAATTAACTCTCTGTATGATAAGCTTTTGTTTTATCTGTAATCTTAGATCAACATGTTTATAGTTTAATTTACGAGTTTTAAAAACCTTACCATGCTCTGCAAACTGAAATGTGACAGCAACGTTCCTCCGTTCTCTTTCATTGAGAAAAGCTTTCTGCTACGCAAGGGATTTTTTTTGAGTACGATGCAGGAGATAACTTTTCTTTCCTGTGGTTTCGTTTCCTATAAAATACTTATTCCATTTGCACTAGATGGAAATGAGATTTTGTACCCACTCAGCGCTACGCACCCTATTGGTTATCTATACTAATTTTCATATCCACCGTGTGATCGTGCAATCAGAGTTAGTAAATTTTGTTTACAACAGTTGAGATAAATAAAATGGGAATACAACGAGTCCAAAAGAGAGTGGACAATTGAGGAGGATTGAAATGGATTACTTAAACCGCAATTTGCTGTTATCATTTTGAAAAAGAAGAAAATCAATTTGACTCCTTTCTTAAGCCTTCCAGATAATACGCAGTGCTGATTATTCCTTTTTTCGTTCTCGGCATGTGTTTTCATGAGTAAAATGAATATTTTAAAATGCTCGTCGTAATGGTAGCGTTTGCTATGATGTAATAGCTGGTTTATTTCCATTTAGATAGGACAGACACCTTTGTTTTATTTATATCAGGGTGTCCCTTTCAGAAGCCATACCACCTGTTTTCAATAGAGGTCCTCATAACAATAACAAAGAACTAAAAAATACACAATAAATAATTACAAAAAAGCACCAAAAAGCCATACTATGATGTGATAAAAATAATTTTTTTGTAACAAAAAAGGTAAAATCAGGAGATTTAAATACAAGAGAGCTAAAGACGTATATAATCGAAAATTGCCCAAGCTATTAAAAGTTTGCTAAAGATACGAAATAAATAACTACAAAAAAGCACCAAAAAGTTATATCATGACATGAAAAAAACACTCCTTTTTTTTACAATAATAAAGGTAAAATCAGGAATACAAATGAAAAGAGCTAAAGACACGTAATCCAAAATTGGCTTGCTTATTAAAAGTTTCAACTCCATGATATATAATAAAAGGAGCTTTTAGCAAATTTTGTGCGAACCTGCAATAAGAGAAGAATGTTGTTTTGTCTGATTGTGCAATTATTTAAAGAACGGTTAAAAATGAAACAATCTTTGGAGACTGCGGGCAGTCTCGTCACAAGCTGGCAGACATAGCCATCCCGTCTAGTCTGCAGAGTGGGACGTTTCAAAATCCTATAGCCATTAAATGATGATTCTAAAGGCCATTTAATGGAGGACAGTTATGCTAGTATTGTTGACCTTTTCAGTTTCAAGAGGGATTATAATTTCTTCTAATAATGTAGTTTTACGAATAATCGAACGTGTTAAATCCGTTGACTTTACTTAATATTTATAGAAATAGCTATGGAAAGCACCGACATATTTGGCATTAGACAATAACATTTAGTGCAAAGTCATACTTAAGTTGGCACATTCGTGTTGACAAACTCAAATTGGTGTGTTTGAACGGCACAAAAACAGTCGGCAAACACGTTGGCAAACTGGTGTGAACGATTGGCAAACGTGTGTTGGTAACTGTCAACCAATGAAAACACGCGCTCTATTCATGTGATTGGGCGGACGAACGACAAGATGAAAGTGATGCCACTTTTAAATTTATAGAACAGGTAACGTATGCAACATATATTTGAAATGTGACAGGATAAATTACGGGGAGTTTCATTCGAAGAACATTCCAAAGACTGTCCTGGTGTTACGATCATTTCTTCGCTGATACATTAATATCAAGATTCCATCCGCAGATAATATATTTTTTTTCATTCATATACGTACATATTTACCAGGCGGATATGATTTTTATCACACGTTGTCTTTCCTGTTATGCCCATGATCACGTTAACTTCGAGCGCGTTCCGAATTTCGTAAAACAATCAATTGATAAAGAAAGAAACAATTCATTCAATGTTTATCATGACTTCGTCAAAATACCATGATTTGGTGGTTTTCAAATTTACTACCTGTTTTTTTAAGAGTATCTAAACAGATAGTGAGTTTAACCGCAGCGACAAAAGAAACGCTACCGCTTTTGCCGGCTTTTACAATAAACGAACGAGCACAACAAGAACATCAAGTCTTCATAAACACTCGACGCACTTAAAAAAGTCTTGAAAACGTTAAAAAGCTTTTGATATGACATGTATGTCACTCTTCGAGCCTCTTCACTCCACCATATTAAAAATGTCAAATTCAATTTTTTTTTCGCTGTGCGGTCAATTTACACATTTTGTTCATAATTCGGCATCTTGCGACATTTTTATTAATTTATCAAATTAAAGTGATTGATCGAACTGATTATAAAAATAGGTTATAAATGAAATCCTTAAAAAATCACTCTGAATCAAAGGAACTCACAGAACATGTGAATATAAATTAATTTTTGTCTTTATACATGTGGAAGGATGCGATTGATCGATCGGTATATATTTTTATACAACTTCCAATTTGGAATCATAACCGTCCATATACGTAGTTTCACCTCAGTTTACCTGGATATCTTATTTATTGATTATTTATGAAATGATGTTTATCATTAGTCGCAAATGTGTATTTCAGAAAAATCTGATCTATGGACTTTTCATTCCTTGGAGCCCCTGTGGATTGGTCGTGCATCACAAAGAAAGTGCAAGTAGTTAACAAAGCCAAATTACTTGAATATAAAAGGTCAGTAAATTTTGGAAATGGAATCAATCAACAATTTATTTTCATGATCCTTTTATGTCCGTTGTCTACGGAACATTTAACGTTTTCGATGGGAATATATATTTCACCATATTATCAGAATATTTTTGACTCACTGGCCGGGGTTCAAGTTGTTTTAAGCAGAGTAATAGGAAAGAACAGAACAATATAACAGTATTTTTCTCACTCACCCTTGAGGCGTTTCGAGGAAATGGTGCATAGAAGTAACATTCAAGGGTATGAAAGGCAATTTGTATTTCAAATGGCAAAAAAGTAGAGTACATATTCAGTTGAGTTCTAACAAATGATGATGACATTTTTCGACTGGATCAATCGACGAAACGTCGAGGGTTGAGTAGAGGACAAATGAAGCTAACTTCAACAGTCAGCTGTTAAAGCAAAATGCTAAAGCAATGAATGTATTCTTTTCACACCTAGAGTCAGGTGTGGCAAATACGGCATTTACACTTTTCTACCGTCGAACTCACAGGTCAGTTAAAAATTAAAAGAGGGCGATCTTAAATGTCTCCTCGATAGAACCTTGTTGTATTTCACTACAATCATATCTTACGGCTTATTATGTTGTACAAGGTGATTAGAGTCTCCGTGACGTCTTTTTTGTGTCGCTAAATAGAAACCGTCGTGCCGTTTCATATGGAAGCTACTGACGAAAACTTGGTGGCTTTGCTTAAATTTGCGTCGCGCAAATATGAGGTAAATGTTTAAAAACGAAAGGGTGCAGCAGAAACAGTGAATACCACATTTGACACACCGTTACATACCGGGGTGTAAGGGCGTGTCAAATGCTGCACTTAACCTTTTTGCTACGCATTTACCCCTACGTTTTCAAACATTTACATCTTATTGTGCGAAGACAGATTTGAGAAAATCCATGATAGGTTGAAATGGTAACTTTTTATTTTAATCGGGTAAACTGTCGTGCAAGGACCACTTGTACAAATAGCAGTCACGTCACATATTTCCTCGAGTATCATTTAAAATTTTGTAACCACTTTATCCATATCTACTTAGCTTCAGTGTAGCCCCTGAAGAAGGTTAAACCTGTCTAACCGAAATTTTGGGCATTGAATTTACCCTTTTCAGCCGTCCTTTCAATTGGTTTTATGTTGTATTTTAATGTTTATTTTGTTGCAACGCGAGCTAAGGGCGATTCCAGCTATTAAGTCTTACCCTTATGCTTGGCATTAAAATGAACTGAAGGTTATAGAGCAGTGTTTTCATGTGTGTTCCATTTTTGTTTTTTTAAATCTATGCCGAAATGGAGAATTCTGCTCGAATCCACACTATTGCTCGCAGCCGCAAATTCTGCCAGCAGTATTTATCCAAGCTCCCCTGGAATTGAGAAAAGTAGTGCGATCTGTTTATATTTTAAATGAAAACGAAATATTTAAATTTTATTTAACACTCCTCAGTATATGTGCAATGGATTTTCTTTCGCTTTGAATCAGTTATGAGCATATAAAGCACTCATATGATACTAGCTGAGGACTAATCTAGATAGTCACAAACAAGTTCGAGCTGAGTGGATTGTGAAAACTTACATTTCACATTGAAATTGTGTTTACATACAACAGTGTTTGAAGTGTACAAGAACAAATAAAATTAGTATTAGATGCAGCCACTGATTACCCTACACGGCTAGCATTAAAAGGGAAATAGATTTACTCCATGTGAGAATTCAGTTGTAGCAGTAAAAATAGTTCAGATTCTTAATCGGAATTTTCCTGATATAAACGTACCTTTTGATTGATACGATCGAATGCGATATGAAAGCAAAATCCATTGTTGTGTTGTGCTTAATTGAATACAGTACAGTTATTAAGTTGCTGTTGGCATTCATTATCGCGTAACGTGTTGATTCGATTCGCTACCTTTCTTGGCACTATTTTTTTTTCTCACTAAATTATCCAAGGCCACTGAACAATAACTGCAGTTTATTATATCCTTGTTTAATTTAAAGCTCTGCAAGATGCGGATTTGCCAAAGAGATTAACGCAATTTTTTTTATGTGTTTCTCTATAGGAAATTTCTTTCAAGCAATTGTTTCGGGATTTTAGCAAACTGAATAATATCGCGTTTTATTAAAATTTCACAATTTAAAAAATTGAACCGTGGTGTTGAAAAACAAATATGAAAAATAAATGGTGTGTAAAGAAAGCAAAGGCTTGTAAAAATAAGTACAAGATTAACTCCAGGCCGTGCAAGATAAAACTGTCCACAAAGAGGCCAATAAGTCCTTAGGCAATGTCCATTATTAGTTGACCATCTCATAAGGCGCGAAAATCGCTTAAAAAGGCGATAATATGTCAAAAGCTGTTTAAAACGACGCCTAAAACTGTCGAGCTATGTAAAGACAAATTGAATGAGCCGGACGCTCCAGGCAGCTGTGTTTGTGAGAGCTACACTCTGATTGGTTGGCCAATGGGTCGTTTTGTGCGTTAGGAAATGTACATCTTTGTTTTGAGCATTGAGAGCTGTACACCTACGGAATGGTTACATGGTTCGTGAAATCAAATTTAACTCGCTGTTGCGGAACAAAGGAAGAAAACACTTATTAGCCAGACTGATAAGGATAAATCGACACAAATAATTTTATTCAACGAAAACCATTCGCAGCGTAGTTAATAACAACGGAGAACGAAGGTGGGTGGAACTTTGGTGATGTGTAAAAAACCTTTTTCATATATAAAATTGAGTCGGAAACCTTTAAGTCTGTTAACTTTAGGTCACTATTATGATAGCTATCTCGTTATTGCACAAAGCCTGATTCATGATTGCTTTATCGATTTTTTTCCCTCGGTGAGCCGAAAAGTTTAGTAGCAATGCGCCGCGAAAGCAAAATGCGAGTTGTAAAAGAAAAACGTGTTCAGCTCTTAAAGTTACAAGGAAGAGTAAAGGGCATGATGAATTTAAACGAAGGCAATGTATTTATCAGACGATATATGTTACATTTTATATCAGATTTTATTACGAATGAAGTCTCAGTCGTGTAATGACTTGTCTGTCTCTGATCAATTTTAAATTCATGGCAATTGAAAATTTAGATTTATTTCACATTTTGCTTGAAGCTTTTTTTTTGCCGTTTGATCTTCTTTCTAGTTGTAAGTTGCGATAGCAAATTTTCAACACCACTGACTCTTATAGACCACACTGTAAGGGAATACATCTAATATCTTCGACACAAATCGTCAATATAAACCAATATTGATGATAGATAAGGAAAGGGCAATTTGTATCTATGCAAACATCAATAGCGAAGTCTGCTGACGAGAACTTATGACTAAGGACTGTTTAAACAATTTAGTTCAGGCCCGGTTTCTCTATGTTATACAGATCAGTGACGGTCTGTATCAATTCTCAAAGACAAGGCTGATTTCTGTTGTTCAATCATTGTTTTAACGAAAGTAAAAAGAAAAATCCTCATTCAACTGTCTGACTTCATTTCTCACCGATTAATTTTTTTCTTACAAAAAAAGTGGGAAATGTATTTTTCTGATTATCAGGAACTCTTTTGTTCGAGTCCCATGTTATTTATTATTATTATTATTGTTTTTTTACTGAAGGCCGGAATCTGGTTCGCCGGTCCGGAGTTTTGCGCCGAAGATGATGAAAACAGGATATTTAATTTCATGTAAAATGGGTGAATCAATAACACTACACAAGAACGTTCTACCAACGGACGCTCGCCTATTTGTATTGTTATTTAAAAATATAGAGTCAGTGCATAACTTAGATTGAAACTGACGAGAAGGTGCGAGGAATTTTCTCTCTGGGGGAGAGGGAGTTGTTGCATTACGGGAAATCAGGAAATGCTTATTTTAACAGGTCTTTTGGAAGGTTACAGTTACAGTTACAGATTTCTCAGAGTATCAATTAAATCTGGAAATAGCGGCCTGTCATGTTAAAAAGTATTTGTGTAATATTGCAGCACGTACCCTTTATTCTTGATATAAACTAAAAGGAATGTAAGTGTTAGGATTGAAGGTTTTGCTCGTAGATATTTTTTGCCTCTAGGTTTGACATTTGGGGATTATTTTTGGTCTTAACTTTAACCCAAGAGAATACTTTGGAGGTCTCGGTTAGTCCGTTACAGCTTTAGTCCCGTTGAGTCTTGGTTAAACCCGAGGGAGTATTTTTGTATTGAATTATAACTTCATTTGCACCTCCCCCATACTTATAAAACCAAGAACTTTCCTGATAGTATAATATTAAAAGTAGATGCCAAGAAGGAGCCTTTTGTTTTAACCTGAGGCGAAATGTATCCTTTATTGGAAATTGCCCAATTAAGAGATCACTGCAGTGTCACGGAGGTCTCCGAATCAATTTTTTTTTTCTTAAATTATAAAAAAAATATATAAATTGCTTTTAAATTCTCTCTGGGAGAGTGTAATAAGTGAAGAAGCCTGCCATTCCCCAAGTACTTAATTGATCGATTGTGTTATAAAATGACTGCTATTGTGTTTGAAATTGACTTAACGAGACGGCATTCAAGACAGTACAGAGCCTTTCAAACTCTTCAAAATTTCAACAAACGCAAGTAAATCTTCTTCGCTTTTTTTTTTTTTTTTTTGCCTACTTTCGCATATTTCACGTTCCGAGGACCCTCCGAGCCGTTGCACATCATCGTGTCTGGGTTGCCTGTGACACGGCTATACGTTCTTCAAACTTTGCCTTTTTTAATATTAATATTATGAAACGTTACATGGCGCGACTTTCCATGAAATGATCGAGTGCGCTTTACATCATAAAAATCAAAACTAATCCTAAAAGGGGTAAATTGACAGTGATTGATAAATATTACAAGGCGTTTCCATGGTTTCTTATTTAACAGTGATTTTGGCCTTTTTGAGCCAAATTAAAGTAAAATGCACATTTGAAACGAAACTCGCGGATTGTCTCTCATGGGACAAGTAGAATGTAGATGACAGTTCAATTTTTGACTGAAGCCATTGGAAAGAGCTTCCGTAGCTCTTATTGACGACTTGGTTAGGTTTTATCAGCGCCATGCCGGACGAAAAACAAAACCTGGACTTTGCTTGCTGATTTCCTCGCCTTTTGTCCACCATTTTCTGTATTCCTAGCCTAGTATCAGTTGGCAAATAATTTTGTTCCTACAGTTATGGAAATAACTTCCAATCAGTCCGACACAGTGTAGGTACATGTAGTATCTAGGCTAAGGGAGCAAGGATGGCTCAGTGATTGGAGCGCTCGCCCGATACCATATGTGGGTTGAGTTTGCTGTTGGTTCTCGCCTTGCTCCGAGCGTTTTTCTCTGGGTTCTACGGGTTTCCTCCCTCCACAAAAACCAACATCTCCAAATTCCAATTCAACCAGGACAGAGGACCCACATGAAAACCAGCTAAGGCTGATGTAGCTTTTTCTAGGTATAAAGATATTTTTACTTTCTTTCGTTCAGTAAGTTAACCTTTATATTTCAACTTAATTAGGTTTCTATTCGAATTCTCTTGGAATCGCCATACATGTGCTCAAGAATTATTTCTCTCGCATAGAAAGGGAGATCGCCTCTAGTCACAGGCTAGAAGTTTGTATTCTGAAAGACACAGTCCTGTTGTTAGAAAAAATTAAATAGACGTTCTGGCTTTATTCGATTCGAGGACAGTTTAAAAGCTTTCGGTTGCTTAGGACTACAGACCAAAATGAAAAAATGTGCATGGCAAATGTATATAAAAACTTAGGTGACAGAAAACTAAAAAAATAACGACAGACAATATATAAAATTAAAAAAGGTGTTGATGACCTAGCAAAATTGGAGACTCGTGGCTACTTTAAGAAACGGCCTTGAATCGGTATTAGCACAACAATTTGACGCAGTTTACTACCGCTAAAAAATAACTCAAGTTCATTAATCTGTTAAGATTCTAGCTGGCCTACAAGGCTTACTAACCGGGGTCACACCACTAGGGTGGTATTTGACAAATCATGTACATTTCAATATATGAAAACCTGCATTTTCGAACAGATCAGCCATGTATTTAGAAGACATCGCACTAGGGCATTCGATTCCCCGAGGCTGTAGGTGACTTAGTTCTGTCTTCATCAAGAAAAAAAAAAAATTTTCAACTTCTCCGTTCACCACGATGGCCGAGAAACAACGTTCATTACTCCACGTGTGCAGTAATTCCCTTTTCGTTACACCAAATTTATTTCGCAGATTCTATGTTTTACTCATAACCTGCGCGAAAGCGTGAGGAAAATGAAACGGAATTTTTGTGTGCCATTCTACTGTCTAACTCTGTAATTTTACGTTTTGTAGGTACAGATTAGGATTCTTCCATCGAGTACTTGTTTTATTATTTATGAATTCAAAATTATTTCAAATTGTGTAAACAACGAAACATAGCATTTTAATGGTGAGACTTTCGATCACATTGGATGGCCGACTCGAGTCCAAATGACAAAATGTATACGAAGTTTGGAATAATACGAATAAAATCCGAATACGTTTTAGTCCTAATACGACTATGAAAGTGATTTTATTTGACATTCCCGGGATTGCAAAATACTAAACCGCGGCTTACGGTTAGGACTATGACTGATAGCAGCTATCCAGCTGCTTGTGCATATATTTTATCTTATTGTATGTTTGGTCAACCACTTATTTAGTGGGCTACAAATAATATTAAAAATTTAATAATAGCACAGACGCAGCTTTATCCTACCTTATACTTAATAAGTTTTTAGGACTCCCCCGACAAGCACCCACCAGGTCATGTTAACGTACATTTATTTAGTTTACTTGGTTGTGCTGTACTGAATTAGCTATTAATATCGTATAATAACTAGGCAAATATCCAGGGCTGTGAGACAATTAGTCAGTCATGTACATACATACATGGTAATGAATTGTCTACTTCAGGTCATATATGGTTTTCCCATCGTTTTACTAGACAAATATCGGATTTATTTACTCATGAGTGGTTGTCATTTATTGGCGGTCCAGTCAGTAACGATTCGTTGCCCTTCGAGTTAAAAATGTTACCAGTGATGACATTAACGTTTCTAGAGAAACGCATTTAAGTGATTTCCGTTATTTATAATTTAAGTAATTTGTTCAACCACAACTTTGTCTGAGGCCAGATATCGAGACAGTGTGTGTTATCACCAATATTGTGTTGTTTCAACGACATATGAACGAAACAAGGATTTTGTTAAAGGTCAGTTGGGGTAATTTATTTCCTCACATTTCTGCCTTCCTAGTTACAGGACGATTGCATAGCCTTCTCAATGCTATAATCTTCTTACACCACAAGAAGACTGAAAGCCATTTCTTTCGCCACATCGATTTAAAAGGTACACACTTTTTTTTTTTTTTCGGGCAGCAACTTGAATAACGGTCGATATACCCGGTTATTCAGAAAAACCTTCGTATAGCTTAATGTACGACGAACGATGTTTTTTCCAGGACCTAGCGAACGAGTCCTTTGAAACTGAAACGATCGTTATGTCCCAGCCAAGACTTAAGAAGTAATGTGCTCTATTTTAAAGATCCCTTTCTAAAAGTATATAGCTTTTTTCTTTTTTTTTTTTTTTTAATTTAAGTCCAATTTCAGTACAATTTCGTGCTCGTCGAAACAACGCAATGGCTTTCTTCGTTGAAGTTTCGTTGAGGTTGACTTAAGTCACTGATGTTGATGTTTTGTCTATTTGCGATTTGACCGAGCTAGAACAAATTTAAAATTCACATTTCACGCCGGAATCGATTAAAATTCCGTTAGAAGCTTGCGGTCATCCTCATCATCATTTAAATTTATTTGCCACGATAAAGAAGTGTATGACCTCCAAAAACCTCAAGCGCTTCTAACTTAGTATGATGAAATTCGCATCTTCCCTATCTAAGTCTTTATGAGAATGCCCTTTACTAGTTTCAAATATCTTTTTTGTTCCAGAGATACTCAAGTTTATAAAATATGTAAATTTACCAAGTGGAGACGTCATAAACCCAACGAAATTTTTGATCAAATTTGATGAAGAAAGATATCTCAGCCAATTTGTATCAGGAATGTTTAAATCTTTGCAGTAAGATTCTACTAGAGGTATTCCACAATATGAACCTGACAGTTTTGTTACCATGGCAACATACTGGGTTCCAAACCTCTACAATATTAAACGATTTTCCACCTTTGGCATTCCATTTGCCAAGGGCGCCTCATCTGCATGATACAGCAGGCATGTCAACGTAAGCTAAAAATATATAACTTTTTCACAGAGCGTTAGGGCAGCCATTTTATTATTTTTATTATTTTTTTTTTGTCAGTGTAAAAAGCAGACTCGATTTCCAGCCGCCGTTCGGGACTCAATCTGGAGAGCGGCGGATCTCGTGCCTATGTAAAACACAGCCTGCGGATTGGAGACTGCATGACCGGCGGTAAAATGCAGACTGAGGGCAAACTACCATTTCCATCATTGATAGCTAACCGTAAACAGGTTAACCGGAGCGTCATTCAGGCTAACCTGAGTGATATTCAGGCTAACCGGAGTGCAGATTTTCACTACGATTACCCTGAATACATGTAGCCCTGTTTATGGTTGGCACTCGATAATGGAAGTGTAACACGATATATATATACTTAAAAAGTCTATAGTCTGCAGACTGCATTTTACCCCCGGTCTACAGTCTGTAGTCCGCAGTCTGCGTTTTACGCTGACCGATCTGGCAGTGCCAAACGCTCGCGTTGCGTTACATTGTGACGGTTGTGACAGGAAATGAATTCGGTTACAAATACGAGATCCAATGTGACTTACCTCAGTTACCTTGGCATAGTTAATCTATTAGTGGTGTTAATTTCCCCTCTAGATGGGTTTAGATAGCCTGTGTACGTTACAGCCGCCCTCCTCAAGAGTGCTGCTGTAAACACAGGCTAGATTCAAAGCGATTTCAGCTTATTTCAAGCCATAAAACTCTTCAGTCGTATTCAGAAGCGTCAAGCCAAACCTTAACGACCTCCCAGCCCAATGGCTGCTCTTTCTGTGAAATGATTCCGCTGCCAAGTAACTTCTGCATTGTGTGGTATACAGGACTAAACTTTGCTTCTTGACATGCCATTGAATTTCTTAATTCGATGGGGTCTTACGTCTTTTCCCTCTTTTGGCAAATATTGGAGCCGGTATCAGAGTCACACAAGATGTTTCTGCTCGTATGCCAGCTTAGCAACCTAGCCTTCGCGCGAAACCAACCAAATTAGCGGGTATCTCTTACTGTAAACTAAGTTACGCTCATCATGCCTAAACGTACCTCGACCTCCGGGGTATTTGAACAACTTCGCTCTCTCAACGGCAAAATTCGTTTCTTTTGGCCCGTTTATCGAATTCCCACTTTCTTGAACATTTCTTGTTTTCGTAGACGTTTGATTTCTTGAGTGAGAAAAAATTATTGCACGTTGGTGACATAAATAAGTGGATTGAAGACCCCGCGACATACATGAAAGTAAATTGTATGATACTCAACGATCAATTGTCATGGAACTTTTTTGAAAAGGTTATACCCCTAGGCCCTATTGATATTTCAGACTCTCGTTATCGGCAACATTTTTTTTATTTCAATTCCTGGGAGAGTTGGAGATAGAGGAACTCTAATCAGGTTAGATAACGCCAATTTCTGGTACCCATCTGTGTACAGCCAAAATCTACTCCTCGTTTATCTACTGGGTCAACTTGTACTTGAGCAAAAGTGGCTTTTCTCACGGCATCTATATTCATTGTTCCTTTTTCCTTTAAATTAGGCAACAGGTTTTGTTAATTTACTGAAAATGTTTGCTTTATAAAGAATAAAATGAAGTCTTCTTTTAATTCACTGACCCTTCTTCCAGTGTCGAAAATAACATTTGAAATAACCGCCTCAGGCGCTCATTCGAGAACATACGAGAACCGTTGTTAGTCATTTATTGTATTAACTAATTCTTTCATTAAGTCGCATGATGAGTAACTTTTACAGTAAAAATTTGATATGATTATGCAAAAATGTTTTATTAATTTGTTTTGGAGTTAAAAATCTCAGCCGGAACCAATTGATTTAACGCAGGAGACAAGCGAACTTTTCTAATTTCAATAACTAAAACAAGGCGATAATTCCAAATGTTTTGAACATGTAATTAAAAAGGAGACAGAAAAGGGTCAACATGATAATGTAATCGTAAGCATTACGCACGGAATTTCAACCCAAAAAGGTTTCGAGTAATTTCTGACCATATGTGTAAAACAAAACAATAGGGGAGATGACCCAAAGATAACGCTGTCGAAAACAACTTACATGCAAAGCCATAAGCGCAACGCGAGTTATCACTGCAAGTGAAGAGCTCCAGTCAACGCAAATACCAGACTGAAAGTTTAAGTTTAATCCCACTAGGTACGTAATTTAGTGTCTTTGAAGCTACAATGTTTACTTAAGCTTTAAACTACACAACAAGTCAAATTAAGAAACCAGTCCATTGACAGCTGTTCTTGTATCGGCATCGTCACCAAAAACACCTCCATAATTTCATTTTTGGTGCGACAACGAAAAGTCAGATTTCAGATAGCCAAACCTGACTTTTGTTGAACTGGCTTTAAAGTGTTCGGTCACAATGGAACAAGTGTGTGATGTATTGTGTTTACAATAGTCCAAAGAAAGGTACATTATTAATTAGGTCTTAGCTTTGTGGCGAGTCCAAAGGGATTAAAATACTTAAGATACAGTAGGGAGCGTCTGTTTTTGTATCCGCCTCCTTACAGCTTAGATTTTCGTGTTTTCCTTAAACAGAGAAATAAGGTCAGTGGTTTTGGTTTGTTTTTATCATTAATTTTAGATTTAGGGGTATGAAAACAAACCGGAAAGTCCAACAAGCTTGTCAAAGAATTGCTTTACAGTGAAGATAACGTCGAAACGACTTTGGGGCCATGTTGCATAAAATGTTCGTTCCACAGTCAAAACTTCGTGACTTATCAAAGTTAAATCTTACTTTAATTTTCTCTCATTTCCGACATAAGAGGTTAAAGCATAAACAAGCACAGCTTCGGCTGTATTATCCGGCTCAATGGGAGGTATGTTTTCTTCGCCAATATAACAACTGTTTATCAAAATATTTAATAAAGTGCGCAGTTTGGTGTTTACCGAAAGCTTTGTGTTAATAAGAGGCGAGCCCACCGTCTTAGGCGAAAACCATCCATCTTGCAGGTAGCATAATAATGCTTGAGTTCTGTTACATGGACTGTTGTTGCAGTAAACACTGAGTTTATTTCGATTCCAGGTGTTAATGGTCTTTTTGTTTCTTGTGAATTGCAGGACTGTGCTTGGACGCGGCGTAACTGTTTTATTCACGGGAAGAGAGGGAACATTGGTCCTAGCTGCAAGGTACACTGTTTCGCAATGCTTGTACTGGACTAGGTTTGTTTTACACTACACAGCTTAAACTTGCGCGTACTTAAGTTCCAAATCTTTTGCGCCTGAATAGTTTATTTCAATCGTTCAGTTTCAAGTGGTAAAGTCACAATTTCACGTGGTTTACTGATGGCCACAAGTTGCCACTGAAATTAGTACAAATAAGGAATTTCTTATGGAGGTGCA
>Ga0126339_10000233_pt1 | contig 26698 bp, 19 predicted proteins | sample OrbTmetagenome_2_FD_92532 | JGI IMG/M metagenome (GOLD analysis project Ga0126339, IMG submission 92532) | Coral microbial communities from Petempiche,Puerto Morelos, Mexico - Orbicella T R C metagenome | ecosystem: Host-associated > Invertebrates > Cnidaria > Coral | place: Petempiche,Puerto...
ATAAATAAGGGTGAGCGACTGTTGGTGAATAACATGTGAGCACATACTGACCTCTAGAATTTTAATTTGATCCACAGGGTCGTCCACCGCTCCGCTGTACAAAAACTGAATCACAAGCTGATGAGAAATAATAGTTCTTTGATTTCATTACATGGAAAAACAAAAACATCCTTAGCTTAAGTCTCATCTTTTTTGTTTGAACATAATTCATCTAGTACTTCTTTAACACGAGCATGACTGATTGAACAGTCCAAGCAGACAACTTTCGGCCTTCATTTCAATCAGCGGGTTAGATTCACACTATTGAAGTCAACCTAAGTAGGAATGTTAAGGTGGCTCGATCGGATTTTTTGAGCAATCGAACGTTACTGGTGTGCTAGAGAAAGATGAAAGTTTCAAGTTAGGTAAATCTTACAAAGGTCCTTTTGTTGTATTTTGATATCTTGAAACCTCACTCGCAATTTTCTCGAAAACGCTCTTATAGATTTTTTTTTTTTAAATTTTGCTATCGTTAAGACAAATAAGTCAAGTCCGAGATCCCGACGTCGTATTTTTCAAAATTATCGCTGATCGCAAGTTATTCGGTCTTATGTAAAATGGGGTAAGGCGTCATTTCGTCGCTATTTAACTCAGATCCTGGTGAAATTAAATGTACCCCATTTGCAACTTTCGTCTTTCTCTAGTACACCGGTTACGTTTGATTTTCTGCTGGATTGATAATGGTGGTGCTCTAGTTGCTCAAAGTTGAATGGTATCGTTACTCAAAAATTCGACCGAGCCACCTTGAAAACCCAAGGAAAAACTTACACTATGAACTTGACCTAAACAAAGAAAGATCTGTTAAAACTGTTCGCAATTCCTAAAGAATGTGTATTGTAGTTTTTAGTCTTAGTTTTTTATATAAACATATTCTTCTAGTGCTGAACAGGGTCACAAGTCAGTCAGGAACATGACATGACATGACTTGACACAACAGTAAATCAGCTTAAAAAAGTGAAAAACAATGACAAACTACTGAAACTTAAGTTCAACATGCACACAGGGTTCAAATAATATCACTTTCTTGATGCGATTGAACTTTGACTTGAGTCAGTTGATTATGCATTGTCCTCGGTCAAACATTTGGTGTGAACAGGGTGTAGTTTAGGCATGAGGGTATACGTCTGTGAAAACTGTCTTTTTGATATCCTACCGTAAATATTTCATATTTTATGTCGCTTATTTCAATGCAAGGATTGCTCCCATCGTTTTCCTCGACAGACCTGTTTGACAGCATTGCCTACAAAGATAGGACACCTCTGGTGAATGTACAGGCCGACTGCTTTCCCTGAAACACATTTAAAGTCTACAAATATGTAAAAATCTTGCAATGGAATTTCTTTTCTGAGAATACGTGCGCCAGTAATTATCAACAACAACAGCAGCAGCAATTTCTATTTGTACTCTCTCTTTTGCCTTGTATAACTGATTACAGAAAATTTAGATAATAAAATTGGAGTACTGGCTGCCTGGAATAACCTTAGGGGCTAACGGAGCCAGGCAGCAAGTTGCTATCAGCGTAAAATGAAAATAAATTACAGGTCAGCAAGGTAGCACAAATGCACACGTAAAAGGAAAGGAAAAGAGGAGGGAAAAAGAAACGCTATTACTACGCTATAAGGGAGGTCTGAAATAGTTAAATTAATATATGGGTATAAAATATTAATATAAGAGAAGCACAAGGTTAATAGCTATGGCAACTAATAACATAAAGCTATCATTGATCCAATGTTGCTAGGTAACATGAGCATAGGGAAACGCCTTAAGGCTGTGACTATCGCCACACTAGCATGCTCTATTTTTTGAGCATTTGTTTGCTCCTTTGATTTTTTCCAACCTCATAAACATTCCTTTCTAGTAATCGTACTTTTAAAAACCTGCACAATGACAAAGCTACACAATCACTATTCCACTGCAAACAAACCCTCATTTTGATGGTCGTTCTTCTTAAAACAAAAATAGACTATCCATGTTTTGTACCTTGAATCTCTTGGAAGCTGTTGCAAGGATGATCTTGTGTGCGTAAAACGATCGCCCCTCCACAAGAAACGTGATGTCGGACATATCTGGGTTGTTGATATAATCTGGACCTGCACATCGAAAACAGGTAGAAAATGCACTCAGTAAACACTAACTGTATTTGTCAACATCCATTCACACAGATACACTGTATTAGCAAACGTTCTGTCAAAATAAGAGCCTTAAAATTTAAAATTTTATTCTTTACTTTTCAAGACATTTTTACTTGCGTTTAACCTCTCGTCCCATTTCCCGACTCGGTAGTAGTTTCCCCTCTGGAAATTGAACCCCCGCAACCAAATGTACAATTTATTCAAATTTATTCATAGTTGACGTAAAACGTTAAGGAAAATCAAAGCTTCGGCATCTTGTCAAATTCAGCAAATGCAAGCAACCCAACGTTGACTGGCGACAGATTGATGAATGATGGTTTCAATGAATCGTAGAACTGTAAATCTAATACATTACCGATACGGATGGATGTCTGTGTTATTGGAAGTGCCTCAATCTCCTTCAGGGCTCCATGCCCAAAACAACACGACAACACCAAGGCGAGCTCCTTTGAAAGAGCCTGGTCCTAGGAATACAAAGGGAAAGCGTCTCATAAATCGATTAACACTAACTTTATTCAAGGCGAACCTTGTGAAAGAGGGGGTCCAAAGCTGAGAAAGACATCCACTTATTGGACATCGAAACTGGTCAGGACGGGGGAGACTGGTAAGGATGGCTAAGTTAAATCATTAGCCCTCTCCCCCTCTCCTTAAATACCTTATTCTGCGATGTTGTAGTGTGCTTTACATAGTGTGGTCGGTACAAATCTAACACTACCCCATTTAAGCAAATTAGGCCTCAGTATGTGGCCATGTCAGTCGGAATCAACATTTTAACATCATTTCTCTTTTTAACAACATTAAAAGACACAAGTCACCTCGCATTCCTTGAAGATATTGAACAAGATGACAAGCCCGTCGTCACAGAAGTCATTTGTGTACTCATCGGTTGACATGGACTGGAAGTCACGCAACAGGCATCTTAGGAATGCCTTTTGACCTCGCTCAAACGCGTGACCTACAGTTTGACTCCAGCAATGAATATTCCACGGCACACCTGGTCGGAGAAAAATTCATTTCAAAACAACAGTTTTTGACAAGGCGGTAGCCGGCCTGCGTTTGAAAAGGTGAGTGAAGAAAGATGGAGGAACTGAACTCTCTTTTACCCCTCTCCTAACCCTTCAAAAGTGGTTGACATCTTACTCGATAATTTACTTCGTAGATAAAAGAGAGAATTTAGCTACCGAGATGAAGCAAGAAATACTGATAAAGACATTTTTCTGGTCTCAGACAAAAGGATGCTCCAAGCAACGCCTACGCATTGCAGATATGAAAATGGCCAATTACGCGCAATTCTACGACATGTCATACCTAAACTTCTTAATTCCATGGTAATGTCAAGAAATCCGTGCTCGCAGCTGTGGTACAGAGCTTCCTAAAGTACAAAAAAAAAGAAAAAAAAAAAAAACGTAAGATGACTGCAACTGTGCCAGTTTTCTTGGAACACTTAACGTTCTCCTAAGTCATTGTCGAAAGCAAGAAGTGCTAAACTCCTAATAATAATGAGAATAAGAGAGCCGCGCATGAGTGTACAGTCCCAGGTGTAAATAAATGAACGAATGAATGAACGAACGCACTAAAAAATGCACGAACAAATGCACGACGAACGAACGAACGAACGAACGAACCGACTGAGGAACGGACGGACGAAGACTGTGGATTTTATAAACACCCTCACGGCTAGATTCCATCTTTTTTGTACAATTTTTGCCTCTTACCTCAAGAGCTTGGCTTCTTTTCTTTGTTAGTTTTTTTTCGCCTCCACCATCCAAGAGTGACCCTGGGTTGATCATTGAAAAACGGAAATTTCGGTAAAGCTTCATAGATCTTCACAGCCTTTTTATGTCATGATTCTCTCAGTCAGTATAACCAAATTTATCTGATAGCCGTTCAACAAACGTTTGAAAATAAATAAAGACTAAATGCAAACCTTCGGAGAGTATCTCTACAAGTGACAACATATCATTTTCCCGTCGGGCACCAGGCTCCGCCAGCAGTTTCCTAAGGATGTTTTTGTGACCGTGCGCAGCCGCAGCTGCAAAGGCGTTCCCAAACCCCCGCGATCCAGGACTGAACGATGATGTGTTCACGCTGATGTAAGGATCCGCGGTTTTCCTGAGAAGCATAGCGACCAGCTCGTAATTACCTAGTACAGTGTGCAAACAAAATCAGAAATTGAGAATGACGATTGTAATGAATGGTCATATGCGCAACAAGGAGCGATATAACTTAACAATGTATCAGGGTGAAGGGACTTAGTGAACCCTTACAATCAAACCGTTAACAAGTGACTATTACCTGAAGCAGCAGCCATCTGTAATGGTGTCTCCACTTGGCTGTCTCTCCCATGATCTGTTGCACCATTGGGGTTGGCTCCGGCATCCAACAGAAGCTGAGGGCATAGAGAGGGATACAAATTTCATCAGATCATAATTACCTGGCTTAACATTAAATTGCAATTCACTTGTCAAATATTATGAACAGGTGGTTTCTCAAGCAAATTTCTGCTCTGAATGCAGCAGATGATTATAACACTAAGAAAGACGAAACGAAAGATGGGGGCGGTAATACTAATACTGCGCAGTATAAACTGACCTTTTTGTTTCGTCGCTATTAGAAAGGAAAAGTGTTTGCAACAACAGAAACTGGTCAGAGATACCAAATGTATCATTACACGTTAGTTCAACTCAAAATTCTGCAAACGACTTTTTCAAATTAAATCGACCACTCGTAACCCTATTTTAAATCTTTTTTTTTCTACAATACTGGACATCTCTTTCTCCTCTTTCAGTACTTCCATGCAGTAGTGTTTTTCGATTGTCAATATTTTTTTACAGCAATGTAGCTAGAAGCTAGCTACCAGCTAATTTTCCCAGCTGAAAAAGACCTTACCACTCCGATCCCACTCGCCCAAATTTCACTACTGAGAAAACAAATACTCGGCAGATAATTTTAAGAATGTAAAGGCCAGGAAAGCCAACTGGAATTGTTAAAGAGAAGGTTTAGTTATTTTATTACCTACATACCCTGCATGGTCACAAAGATAAATTGTTATTTACCTGACACACGTGCACGTGACCTTTCACTGCCGCAAAAGACAACGCGGTCCAGGACATGAGATCCAGGTTAACTAGTGGATAAATCTGCTTGTTGTTAGGTACCTTGGTCAAAAAGAACAAAAAAAAAGTCTTAGATGGCCATGGAGCAGCCGTAAGTCAAGGCAGCGTGGCCTATTGGTTAAGGGCGCTGGATTTGGGACTCTGGAGGTCCCAAGCTTAAGTCTTACTCCCTGCCACTAGATGGATTTGTGTTTGGTGGTCCCAAATTCAACTCCTCTACGCTTTGTAAATTGTCAGCTGTTCAATTTCTGTTCAATTTACAATACTGTTTTCGCTTGCTTGTTTCAGTGTCCAATAATGCTTAACAGTTCGATGCTTTAATAAAGTGATTTACGCAGTTTATTTTCATTTTCTATGCTTCTGAGATTAATAATAAATTCAAGGCTGAGAAAACGCTATACAGTGGGCTCTCTTCTTGATGGAAATGGTGCTTTTGTCGTTTTGCACACAAAATAAAGTTTAGCAAACGTAACTGTGCAAGGACAAGACAGGATGAAGGGTAGAGAGTTAATCCCCCATACAGGCCTTATTCCAAAAGTAATCCTTCTCAATTCAACGAGTTATTCGTAGTGTAACAGTCCATGAATTGTACCTGAGTATCCAGTAGCGCGTGGTGCTCGATCAGTGTCTTGACAAGAGCCTCGTTTCCATCTACACATGCGTACATAAGTGGAGTCATTCCCTGGCCAAAGAGAACAGCATCAAAGCATCTTCTTATTTCTCTGTTAAAAAATTCTCTAACTTTCTGTGCTATTGTCAGGACTTCAACTTCTTTATGGTTTACAATAGACATTTCCTTTTATAGTGTAAAAGTTTTTAGATATAAATTACGTTGGCGGTCTATTTGATTTTAGTGTATCACTTGTTGTTGCCGCAGTTCTGCGCGGTTTGACACTCAAACGAAGCAGCAAGGCCATTTTGTATATATTGTGTTTAGCCTCTGGCTTCGTTCGTATGCCTCCTTACAAAAGAATATATGGTATTCTTAGCGCAACTGAAATAACAACTATGCGACCAGTATACACAACGGAAAAAAACAGCGACCAAGAGCAGCGACGAACTCCTGTGTTGATCTCTTATTTCTTTTATTACCTCTACTGTGAGCTCACGGCGCCTAAATTCTGTATACCTGTATGTTGACAGCGTTGACTTTTTCGGGTCCCAGCATTGCTAAAGCCTGAGGAATTATGTCCGCTCTACCGCATAAAAGCATGCGCAGGCCCAGGCCCTGTTGAAAACTGACGGCTGCAGCTGAGGGCGAGAGAGATCTGGAGACGGACAACGAATCAACAGGACTGAAAAACACAAAATTAAAAAGAAATCATAAAAAAGTGACCTTATGATGGAGCTTTTTGTTGCTTGCCAAAGCCATGTATTTGTTTCTAAGTTGCGAGAACCTTTACTTTCACACCAGAGGTTACAAAATTTACTGCTTAGTCTAAACTTGCAGGCCAAGCTGAAGATGTATTGTTCTGCCGTTTTACATTTTAGTTTGCTGCTGTACTTTTTGCAGAGTATCTCACACACTTCTTGCACATAACGCTTAAAAGCATTCAGTTAAAAAAACTGCTGGAATCTCGCATTTGCCAAATCCAAGACAAAACGTTTCGTTTTCTTCTTCTGCCTCATGCACTTAGCTTTCAAATAAAGATAACTATTAAGTCGACAAACACACTGTGTCCGCTTACCACAAAACTCGTGGCTCACAGTCATTAAACGGCATGAGCAGCCTGGCTGCTTGTCTGACGTCATCATCATCGACCATACCGCTGACACGGTGTTCGGCGTGCAGACTAGCTACCCTTAACCACTCAACCATTGGGGGAAGATGGGAATGCGCTCTGCACGGAAAAAAATTTCAACGTTTAAGATTACGGTTTGATTTGTTGTAACATGAAATAATAGATTTGTTTTACCGTCTCGTTGCCGCCAGAATGTCGGAAATGTCCTCGTCGATCTGGTGCGAACACTTCATGAAGTAATATAGAGTCTGCAAGGCATTTGATGCCCAGTCTACTTGAGATATCAGCTTGTTATCTTTACTCTGGTACACCTCAGCGAAACGTTGTTGAGCCTGCAAAACAAGCTCGGTCAGTTCAGCCACTGACGTCACACATGTAGTGGTTAAGCATTTGTCCAATCCTCTGCGCCTTGGTGAACCTGCCTTAGGGCTGCTTGGCGCTAAACCGAAAGAGATAAATTCCAAGATTGATTAGCCTGTGACAAGAGACGATGATCATCGTCCCTTGCCTGTTACTTCTATACGAATGATTGCTGAAGGAACTGGCTTGTTTTTGAGGGAGCCAGGACTTCAAAAATCTAGTCTCTCGGTTTCTATCGAGTGATAGTTGACCGAGGCATCAAACTTTTCAAGCGTTAATAAATTTGTTCTTTTCACTTTTTGTTTGATTACAACCTCTTTGGTACTTTCGACTCAACTAATCTGTCAATTGAAATGAGTTTCAGCTGTTGAGAATCCCTAGGTTCATGAAAACTAAATCAGTTACCTTTTTTAGAAGGAGCGTACATCTCGATGGAGTCAGTGAAACCAAAGGCTGTTCTACCGGATAGCAGATGATAATAAGGTTGAAACATTCCCCACAAGTCCGCATCTGTGTTGATCCAGTCTTCCAGCACCTCTGGAGTTACTTGGTCTACGCCCTCTGAAAAAAAAGACAAAACTCTGCTAATAACGTCCTTGATTGTAATTATACGCTACTCGTTAGAGACGTAACTTACAGTTCATGATTTCTCAGTTTTGGAATTCTCATATGGGCTTTTGCCAGTGAACGGATAACGTTAACTGGCGCATCTTGTAAACTTTTAATTACAAGGGCTGTTCAAGTTTGTAGATCTTTCAATCATTTTTTATGGTCCCTCTTGACCATATACTTGCTGTTTTCACTTTTAGTCGAGTATTTTAAAGTACCTACGTCATGAATTGTGCATCTTGAAGAGTTAATCCGAAATTTTTCAAGGTTGTCGTTTGTAATCCGTGTCAATCTTCTCCATCCCTAACCATCCTTGTTCCTTTATGGTTTATTAATATCTCTTTGGTGTTTTTCTATCGTTTCGTTCAATTTAAAGGTGATTTTATACGCGGCCAAAATAACTCAAAATACCGTGGCTGAGCTCCTTTAAGGTTTCCTTTCATTTAAATATTCAACTGACAAGGCATGTAAATTCTTTATTTAAAAAAAAGAATTTCCATAGATGACTTATATCCTCTTCGAGCATTTGCTCTTACAAAGAATAACGAATATTTCAACGAAACTCCTTGAATTCAAGTTATGAGGAAATTACGGAACAGCTCTCTAGATCACTTAGCTGCACGTGCATCTGCCATCTCCACTTTATCCAATTCTGAAGTTCCTTTTCTTTATTTGTCGTAATCCTCGCTTTGTTTAATTTTAATTTTTGTTCGCTAGCTTTGGGGAACAATAGTTTCTATATGAGTTGTGGGCTGCTGAAATTATCGCTGACTTTTGAAGAATCGAGACTTGTTTAGCAGTCCAAATTGCGGCTCCAGTCGGTTCATAACACTAGCTCATTAAGTCTCTTGGCAGTCGCAACTGTTCTGGTTGAAGTTAACAAATTACAAAAGAGCTCAAAGAACTTCACACAAATATCCTTGTTCCACTGTTAATAAGATTACTGACATTCCTCTGATGAAAGCCTCTAAGTGATGAAACACTGTGCAGATCGAAAACAATTTTCGCGTTTGACTCAAACAGATAACAGTGAACCTAAACACGAGGTAGCAATATTGTCCTTGACCACCTCCTGCAAAACCAAGTTTTTCATAGTGCATTTAATCCTGGCGAAAATTATTTGTTGTCAAGCCTTCTACTTCAGAAACAACGCTTTTTTTTTTCTTTTTTAAAGAACACTTTCCACAATCGGAAGATTTCACCCTCGAGTATGAGCTCTTTAAAGTTGGTGATAGATTTTTTTTATAAGCCTCAACAAAACTCGGTTTCCATAAATTTACCACCAAGAGCGACCGTAAGTAAACACAATTATTATTGGCACTATGCTCACAGCTGTGATTAGCATGGTTAATTAACGGATAACAAAGATTACCTAAATTGTTGACAGCTCGGAAGACAAGCTCTTCAGCAATGTATTCTAAAGTAGCGCTCAGATAAATTGCTGCCGCGTCATAGATACGACCAGCCACCTTCATGTTCACAAGCCAACGGAACATTCTACCAACGGGTAAAATCAATCCGCTACGCGATCTCTTGGAGCGGCGAAATCTGTCGCTTGACATCGAGTATAAGGAGAACGCTTTAGAAGCCAGCGTCACGCACGTTTTAGCCATTGACAAGGACAGCACCAGGCGGATGCTCGTTTGAAATTCTTGCCTAGAGCACTTGGAGTATCGAACAGAGAGTCTTTTTGCTTCGCGAACAATGCGCAATAGCGGTCTTTGTAAGAGAAACGACACGCGTTCCACAGCCTGCGGTGAAATGGCGCGAAAATTCTCGCGTGTCCTGCCGAGTCGTAAGACTTTTGAAATGTCTTGTAGCGTCCATGGCAATTCATCGAGATGAGGTAACATGGGTAGCCAGACATCCCAGTCGTTTTCCACATTTACAGCCCGGCCGCCATTTTTCGGTGACTCGCTGTTCAGCTCTGCTGGTCCGGGGTTAAGAAACTGAGAATTTGCCGGGAGGTTACTTTGCTGCATCGTGTCGCCGTTGTAAAAACTCACTTAAGTTAGCTAGCTGTTGTCAATCCTTCATGTCTTGCACGCACGTATTAAATCTAAGTTTGTAAACTGGCGAGATTTGAGCTAATTAAACAGTAAACAGAGTAATGTATCCACGAATCACCGTCAGCTGTAGTTGGATTGACATTGTTTTGTGATACGATTGAAATATCACATTGTTCTGAGAGTAAACACAACAGTAACCACAAAACCTTTATTTGTTGAAAATAAACTCGTCTGTGATGTGTTTTGTGAAATTACGCTTGTAACAAGGTTGGTTGCGCGATGGGGACAGGCGGTAAAATTCAGTGACGAAGCCAGCAAAGTCTTCGTATAAATCTTGTGAAGTATCGCGCAGCCGTTAAATATCTCTAATTTCTCCGTAGTTTGTAGAACTACGGTTTCTCCTAGCAGGACAAGGAGTAATTCGTTTTTGGTCCTAGGCAAACTACACACAAACATTTTGCCAGGTTATTTGTAGAGATCGATTCGACACGCACATAACCTTGGTCAATTTGAATGAAATTTAAAGGTGCTACGTCACGGCTTGCGCATCTTGGTGAAGTTGAGCCAAAATTTTTCAAGTTCGTCGTTTGTAATCCGTGCCAATCTTCTCCATCCTAAACCATCCTTGTTCATTTTCGTTTTGGTCAGTTTCAGTTCTATCTTAGTAAACTACTATTTTCAGGTTCCCTTCAATTTAAAAGGCAATTTTGTACTTGTCCAAAATAACTCAAAATAACGTGACTGGGCTCCTTTTAGAACACCCCTTCCCTCATTTCAATAAGGGAAAAACAGCGCGTTTCAGTTTAAGGGCAAACTCATCATTGATTCTTTGGGGAGGAGTGGTTTTATTTCTCATTTTGTTTCCTACCAAGACTGAGAACTGTGACAATTTTTACTTAAGACACAGTGGCCGTTGAGGTACAGATTTTTGAAACGGTAAGAGAGTGAGCCCAAGAAGTTACCATCGGGCAGTTACTCTCCCAATCAGAATACAGCAAAGCCTTTGTACGTATATTCGACAGTATTACATCAAACCTTCCCATCATGCGCCCCGCGTGTGTCGCAATAACTGTGTTGGCCCTTTTATTTTCTATGACATGGTATAAAATAGTTATGCAACGGTCTCTCGTGGTATACCATGGAATTTCTTACTTGTCACTTGTATATTCTTGGTAAAAAGGCTCGTGTGTAAACCAAGAAAATACAAACTGGCTTGGTACATTCCATGGTATACCAAGAGACACAAACTGAAACAGTTTTTACTGAACCATTTTTAATCTTAGTTGGTGCTTATATTTTTTAATCTTAGTTCTAGTTTTAAACCTTAGTTGTAGTCTTAAGTTTTTAGCTTCTATTACTTCTGTATTTTAGACATTAATTCAATGCATATTTTAGACTTTTATTTTTTAGAGGACCCCCTGAAAAACACCTCTAGGTGATTGGAGGTCTCTTCTTAAAATATTAATTATTATTATTAATTATTATTATTATTTATTATTACGAGAGAGCTTTGTATAACTACTAAAACTCACCCTCGCGTGCACAATGAACACTATACGCGTCCTTGTAAATAAAACCGCTAGTTACTGCGCCTTTCAATAACATGTGGACTCTAAAATTCAAAGCTCAACCGAGAAATGCGTTTTTCGCTACTGTCAATTAAATGTTCGGCGGCTCCGCCCAGTTTCCGACTACTGCCGAGCGCGAGGTAATTAAATTGTTGAGCACAGTTCAGACAACGAAACAATGTTCGGCAGTAGTCGGAAGCTGGGAGGAGTCGCCGAACATTTGATCGACAGTAGCGAAAAACGCATTTGTCGGTTGAGCTTTGAATTTTAGACTCCCTATGTTACTGAAAGGCGCAGTAAGGTTCAGTCACGTTCTCTTTAATTCTATCGAGAAGTACAGGGCAGGCAATGAGTTCGTAAACTCGCGGGCCATTGTCAATGAATTATAAGCTCTTGAACTCTGGTTAACCTTGCGTTAAAAATAGCTAAACATGCATAGTCCCTCCTTCGCTTAGTCCTTCGAGCGAGACCGCGTGAATTCTTGGGAGCGAGAAGCGAGCGCTTCTCGGCTTCAGGTTTTTCTCACGGTTTTCTTTCGCATCACACACGATGCACTTAGCGAAAGAGGACCAGCTTGTAGTCTTCCAAGCCCCCTCTCCTCAGGCTCAGCTAAGTTTCGGGGTCCTCGTCACGTTTCACGTAGTGATTTCCCGCACGTTCGCAGGTCACGCTTTTTTCCACTGAGTTCTTTGCGTGCCATGCGCTCATCTCAGAAAGTGAAAGTTTTTTTTTCACCACAAACGTTAAAATGTAAAAATGTCTCCACGTTCCTCACTGCCGTCAACCTGATATTTTAACTTAAGTTTGAGCATCCGCATTTTCTAAGACGTGCTACAACGAAATATGCCTTTGAACAAAAAAATCACTCTGGCGTGGTACGCATTCTTGTAAAACCGCCAGTTAAGTTTCAGTCACGTTCTCTTTAACTTCATTGTTATGTCGGTGTACTTAAGTACAGCTCTCAAAGCCACTATTCATTGTAAATAAATTATGAGCTCTAGAACTTTTGCTAACCTTGAATTAAAATAGTAAATAGAAACAGTCACGGAGTAAAAAGTAAAAAAAAAAAAAACGTGGCAATTTCATGGTTGAACAAAAGCCCCATTGAAAAAAGTAACAAAAATAAGCTTATGACCCACCCCTTCCTAGATCATAGATCGCGGCTGTGAGACGTCCCCCGTCTTTTCAAGTCATGAAGACCGGATGACATGAATTAATATCAAACATTGCCAGGCCACGATACATCGATATAGTGAGAACGTACAATCGCTTGTGATCTCCAGTTCGGCTGCATTGATTACTACTTTTAATCTCTGCAGGTATAATCTGAGCTGATAGCAACTGACCTAATGAATAATCAATAAGTACGATCATAATTCTTATGTCGAGACAACAACTGAGTGTCCTGTCTAGTTTAAGTGATTTGAAATTGCGTGACTTCAACGGAAATCGATATTTAATACTTGATCACGACATCCAATGAAACACGCTTGTTTGCTGTCAATAAGCCGGCTGAATCGCACGAGGAATGCGGTAGCGGCCGGTCCTTCGCAGTTTCATGCAAATTTGAAAGAATAGATCGTGAGATTGTTCATTGTCCACTTCGCGTGCATTAGCATATCACGGCTTATTACTCTGGGTTGCTTGCACCCTGCCTAAAGCGCGTGAATTTAGCAAGCTAGGATTTAACCGGCGTTGCTACCCACTCAACTCCAAACAACTGAGACATGGCTACTGATACTCGAGATAAATTCAGCATCGTCGACTACGTCGTTTTTTCCATCATGTTGCTGATCTCAGCGCTGATCGGAATATGGTACGGTTGCGGACCTGGAGGAAAACAGAAAACAACCGCCGAGTATCTCCTGGCGAATCGCAAAATGAGGCATTTTCCAGTGGCCATTTCGCTGCTGGTGTCATATTTGTCGGCGATCACTTTGCTCGGGGTTCCATCAGAAATTTACACGTATGGAGCTCAATACTATGTCCTGATCGTTTCATACTTCATCATCTGCGGCACTGTAGCGGTTGTGTTCGTTCCCATGTTTAGGCGCGTTAATATCACTTGTGCCAACGAGGTAAGTTAAGGTTTTCTTTCTAACGACGAATTTAATACTTTAATTGAATTCCACTTTAATTGCAGTCTCACGATGTTCGTTTTGTAGCCCCCCAAAAAACGCAACCGTTCATCTTCTTGCTTGTGGCCTCCCGGGATTGTTCGCTTGATATTCGTCGCAAAACAATGCAAAATAATCGTTCTTATATTTAATATTTCCTCCACCGGTGAGCGGCGGCGGTTGGAAGGAGGAGGGGGGTACTTTGCATGATCTGCCTGCGATTCGGAGGAGGTGAGGGAAGGGACATTTTACTTTTCATCACAACAGGAAACATTACAGAATGATATACCACCAGTCTCGTGTAGCGAGCTTCGCCGAGCTCGCTTAGAAGGACTTCGAAAGCGAAAGGTCATTTATAATTCGACTACTGGTACTTTGTTGGAGAACTAGACGGATGTTTATCCCAGTTTTAAAATAGTTCGGGTCACTGATTGACTAATGGTTTACGTTTCCGCGTATAACTGGTGTATTCAAAGGAAAATATAGTTAAAAGAGTACAATTAAAATACAACTTCTTGGTACATGTTAATGTACGTTCACTATGATGACAAAACTTATGTCCTGAAAGAAAACACTATCCCCGGCTTCTTCATCAATGACCGTATTCGACCGGCAAAGACTCAGCTGAAGACTGTACTTTCGAAAGAAAATAACTCCTTTGTAACTGCAAACGTTTATCTCAGTATTTAGAGCTTCGCTTCTCTGTTGGAGTCAGGATGGTTGGCTGTCTGTTTTTCATTCTGGAATATGTAAGTAATTTCTTGTGATGACCTGTGATCATAATGTTATTTTTCATGTTGTTGACAAGTCTGGCAGAATGTCATTATTTACCTGACATCTAGTCTCTACTGTGTGGCACGAAATTTTTGCAGACTCTAACTGTCGCGATTTTTGTGTTTTTTTCCACGATCCGCAAAAAATGAGTTCCCGCGAAACAACAGTTTCCTCAAAAATTTTTTCCTCAACAATTTATTCCACTGGCGAAATTATACATGCAAACATCACAAGTAGAATCTTGATCCCGTTTATTTAAAGCGTCTCTCTAGCTCAGAAATAAAAGTCGAGGGATATTCGTCAAGTGGTAGCGCAGTTTTCGCTCAGCTATTGCTGAAGCAATCAGCCACACTAGGACAAAATGTAATTGTAATGGAGTAAGTGAGTACCGTATTTAGCGTTTCTTAATGTTGTTTCACTTGTCGATTGGATGTAGCTAAATAAAAAAAAACGAAAATATTGTAATTTCAATTAAACGCGACTTCCTGAAAATCGGAAAAAATAAAGACCTAGCAAGAAAAACCAGTCCCGTAAAATACAAAAAATCGCCGATCCGCAAAATTAAACTCCCGCAAAAAGTCTGAGCCACACGGTAACCAGAGTAACTTTCTCCATGAAAATCAAATAGATTGGTGAAAAATCATTGTTCAACTAAGTTTGTTCAGGCGCCTGATAACCAAATCCAACCAATCAGATTGCTCTACTGCCGTTTAATATTTTCCATCTGTTTTACTTGGGACGATTTTAAGACTTTTTTTTTTTTTCATTTGTTTTGCAGACATTATATCTTTTTGTTGTCCTCTACGCTCCGTCCCTTGCCTTGGAAGCTGGTAAGACTCACTCTATAAATAAAATAAATTTAGTGCTGAACCTCGTTGAATAGCTACACACCAAAAATCTGTATTGTGGAGATGTCTGTTTCAAAGATTATACGAAATCTGGTTTGTTTGCGACAAATGGACTGTTGGTGATATATATGGGTTATTGACGAAGCGTGAGGTCAAGATGGCTGGATATTGGCCAAGTTCTTTTTTGAGTGTTTTTGGACCTAGAGGACCTCCATAAAAACACGCAGAAAAAGAACGAGGTCAATATCCAGCCATCTCCATCGAACAAGCTTGGTCAAGAAAGTATTCATTATGTGGATGAAAAACACGATTTTCTTGCGGGACACAGCGGGGAAACCCGAGCGGGCAACATAACGCCACACTTGCTCGCTCGGGTAGCCAATCACAAAGCAGGGTTCGCTTCATCTTGCCCGCTCACGGGGCTAGCCATATAATAAAGAGGTGCCCGTAAAGAGGGGTTCAACGGTAATTTAAGCACAATTAAGTAATTTATATACAGAGCTGCCTGAAGTCCCCTTGTCCCACCAGGGTGCAAACTCAAGCCTATCCCGCAGATGATTTCTGTCTGTTAATGTGTCACAATAGTGTGGAACAAAAGGGAAAATGTTTCCAGGCTAAGGTGCCTCCAGTTTTGACCCATGTGGTCATAGCAATTGCCATGGTAGAAGGCATTGCACATTTTATTGCTGCTTTTCTTTAATTTCTTATAATGTGTCATTTGCCCTTATTTCAGAGAATATCCAAACCCCTCCCACAGTAGTTTTTATGGTTTCGGAAACCCCCTTCCCCAAACATCCAGGAAATGCAGTTTAGCTTTATACTTCTCCTCAAAAACTTTCGGGTTTTGAACACTCTCCACCTCGAAATTTCCAATAGCTTAGCTTGGGTGGGTTCGGAAATTTCCTGGAACCACATAAATTTTGTGTTCCTATAGTAAATCTCTCAGGTCTAACTAGAGGCTGATTTATTTTAAAAACATTTTATGATTTCAGTTTTACAGGCTGACTGGTCTGGTTGAGAAATTGAAATTGATACATAAATATTTTTTCCTCAGTTGCTGGAATTCCACTGTCAGCTTCTATTCTCACAACAGGAATAGTTTGTACTTTCTACACAAGCCTTGTAAGTATATGGCAAAGAAAACTTCCCATCACAAGGCAAAAACTTTCACCCGTCCGCATGTCTTATAGAGCAGATTTTTTTGGCTCGGACGAGTAAAACCCATAAAGTACTCGTCCGACCGGATCAGTAAAATTTACCGTGGCAAACATTTTCTTTTTCTCGGAGTTAATAGCCTGAATCAAGGGATTCTCTTGCCCGAATAGAATAAATTACTAAGAAATAACTTTTTGCCAACGGGTTTGTTTCTCCGTCATATGCCATACCTTTTCTACCACGCGCATTTGTTTCGGGAAATGCAGTAGGTATGTTACAGGTAAAATTCCTTGGTCTTCCTCTTAGGTGATGGCGTTCTTCCGTGCTTGTCATATTTCAATGCCAAACGTGTGGCCCTGAATGTTTACATAAGACTTAAATACGTACGTAAGTTTGAGTATGTACGTAAGAATATTTACACTAACAGGCTAATAAGACCCCCTCCACACTACGCAGGAGAAATAGTTAAATTCAGCTTTATTTCTACGGTTAGGCCTACCGGCCACACTAATCCGTCACGAAACGGAACTTCTCGTAAACGCTCTTCAACTCAGAGGAATTTGAAAACGCCGGCTTTGCGAATATTCAGAGCTGCCAAAAGACAGAGTACGGACCTTTTACGTATATACGATGGCGATAACGAAGACAGCGCCTAATATTTAAAGTATTTATGTTTTCCTTTGGGAATATTTAAGCACCACGACCCAAGCAAGGCCCCAAAAGCCCAGACCAGTTACTCGGACGTTCAATGTAGTAACCATGATAGGTCATTGCATCTCTAACATAGGAAACGTTGCTTAGCAATAATCACAGTGCCCTTCCCCATCCTAAAATATAAATGAGTACCAATGCACTGTTTAAGGCAGCAGGAGAAATTGTTCCATTATGTATCCTTTTTCTTTTTCTGCCATCAGGGTGGTCTTAAGGCTGTCATTTGGACAGATGTGTTTCAGTCCATGATAATGGTCGCTGGACTTATTGTGGTTGTGATTGTTGGCAGTATTGAAGTTGGTGGCTTTAGCGAGGTCTGGCGAATCAACAAACAATTTGACCGCCTCAATTTCTTTGAGTAAGTTTAATTAGAAAATGGATATTTATACAATAAAATTGTATATAAGTATTTGGCTTTAGCAGTCAGTGTCGAAGGGACGGTTTATACAATGTGTAACCATGACATACTGTGACAGTCGAACTCCTAATAAGCGGCTACCCTCGGGGAAATGTGAGGTGATCGCTAAATTGCCGGTAGTTAAATTTGGATATTTTAATACTTAGATCCGGCCAATTACTTTATACTGAACATAGGATCACATTGAGACCATCATAATAAACGTGTGTTTGAATTTTTTCATCAGTCTTTAAATTCCATTTCAGACTCTTATCTGTCAACTTCTTATCCAAAACATAGCCAAACTACGTTCGTTAAATTTTGGGTGGCCACTTAGTAGGGGTAAGAACCATAGGGAACTTGCTCATGGGGACGTCCGAAAGGTGGTCTGGCCGCTTCGAGGTGGCCGGTTAATAGGCGTTTTATTTACAGTATTTTACTGACAATAATTTCGGGACTTTGATAACTGGTTGCTTAATAGAGGTTCGACTGTAATAATAAGACGGGTACGTGAAGTTCTTTGAGTGACTGTAGTTTTGATCCATTTTTCTAGCTTTAATCCTGATCCAAAGGTCCGCAATACATTTTGGACACTAACGCTCGGGGGTGCATTCACTGCCATGCCAGTCTGGACTGTCAGCCAGACAGCTGTTCAGCGTTTCCTTGCCATAAGATCATACAAGGATGCTAGAAGGTAACAAAAATTCTCTTTGTTAAGATAAATAATAAAATATTAAAGTTAGTAACTTTCACAGATTGCAATCAATCCAAAGAAATTGTAAATGCTTGAATTTCCCTGAGTAGGCTACATTCATTTCCATATTTCGGTCATTTAACATAATGTTTGGCAATCAAACATTTTATTGCGACCCTGGCCACACTTTTCAGGCCACTCCCACAACCCTTGGCATCCTCGCCATCCTGGTTACTTTTGCCGCTGTTGCCAGCATCGCCACCCTAGCAACGCTTGCCACCCTGGCAATTCTGGCCACCCTGTCCGCCCCGACCACCCTTTCCGCCCTCGCTACCCTCGCCAATCTGGCCACCCACTCACCTCCTCGCTACCCTGGCCAACCTAGCTGGCTACCGTGGCCATCCTGCCCACCCTTGCCACTCTCGCTACTCTCGCCATGCTAGTCATCCTGGTTGACCTCGCCACCCTCGCCACACTCTAAAGGAGCAGCCTCTTTAGTTGCATTGGCTGTTTCTTGGATTGTTTGTTTATTGCTTGTCTGTCTTTTTGTTTATTTCAACAGAGCGGTGTGGTTGAACGTGCCTGGGTTGATCATCATTGTCACTCTCTGCTGTTTGGATGGCCTTGTTATTTTCGCTGTTTACTCCGATTGCGATCTACGTGTTCGAGAGGTTATCACCAGCAATGACCAGGTAAATTGCTCATGAAATATTACGAAACTAATTCTCCCGTTTGTTATTTTAAATTTTGAACTGAAATTAAAACTGAAAGTTACTACCACTTAATTAGCTGGAATTTGTTTTGTGCGTCATTCGGTCTTTCTCTGTCTGAATGTTCTTCTATCGACGCTTCGTTTTCGTGGCGGCCATTTTAATCTTTTAAATACGCAGTAATCTGTTACGAAGTCTTGGGCCGAAAAATCACAGGGTCTGGATCGGGCACCAAGAGCACTCCATGGTTCTAGACCGTGTTTATCAGTTGCATGACGACTAGCAAACAAGACACGTTTCGAAAGCAGGGTCTTTTGTAATTTCATGTGACGTCCCGAAGTGTCCGTTTGCTTGCTTTTCTTACAGACTCTCCCATTTTTCGTGATCGACAAACTTGGACATCTGAAGGGACTGCCGGGAATGTTTACGGCTTGTCTTTACGCCGGAGCCCTCAGGTACCAGTAGAATAGTTTTTAGTTCCTCTTCTTTTGTCCCTTTTGTAAGTCGGAAACATGTTTCATTTTACATGATTTTATGCGTGATATGGGAAATCAGTGATTTTACTCGTGAAACGACATCCTCACCGACAGATTCCTGTTTTTAGTTAGCCTGTGTAGCTGGCGGGATTTTGCAAGGGACTGGTTTATTTTGGCAACAGGAAATCCCGCCAGTAACTCATTACAAAGATGAGTGTTGTTGAAGTGTGATCACCATCTGGTTAAGTACGTGCAATGACCCCCGACGACACATATAAAAAGGATGGCGGTGCTCTTCACACCTTTCAGATGTTGAAACGCTTTTAAGTACTTCTTAGAGTGCTCAGCCTCAAAAGGTCCACAGCGGGAGCTTTTACAGTACATTTCAGGGTATTGAGCCGTAAAAATTAGACAGGAGATAATTTATTGTTTTAGAATTGGTACCTCCTAGGGGTGAAAACCATCTCAAGCCCCCCCCCCCCCTCCCACAAAACAGGATCTTGGTACCTCTTTGGGTTCTTTTCTAAATTTCCGACGAGCACCCCCGTACTTTTTATATGGGAGTCGCCCCCCGCATAATGACCTCCCCTGTCTTCCCCCCTCTTTATTGAATCTGACATAATATGCACATGTCCTACAGCACTGCCTCTTCAGCTCTGAATGCCATGGCTCTTGTGAGCCTGGAAGATGTCGTGAAGAAAAAGATCCCGGATATCTCCGACTCCGATGCTGCCAAGCTTTGCAAGATCGTCGGTGAGTTGTGCTCGCTTGACAGTGGCGTACCTAGGGTATAGGCCATTAGGTTGGACCTCCTGTTTTCTGGCTTGAAAACACAAGAATCCCCTTGCCCTCGTTCTGAAGTAAGAATGGGCCAACTTTCACTCCGCTATGTCCCTTTTTTCTAGCAAAAATAAATCTTCACCGTCCCTTCCCGCTAATCTGGCTTTTTAATTTAGCACCTCTGAATCCGCCGCTAATTGGAGATGTCCAGCCTACCCACCTCTACCACCCGAAAGTGTCTCAATGGCCCATTTTTGAGTTGACCATTCATATGAAAACGAGTTTAACTTGCATGTGAAAGAAATCTTATTTTCATGTGAAGAGATGGACACCAAGACTCGCAATGAGAAAGAGGCTTAAGGTAATTCGGAAATGGCCCAACTTTTAACATAGTGCTGGGACTACCTTATAAATTTCTTATCGATGCTCCTTCGTCTTTAGCCCTGTCGTTTGGTGTTATCGTTATTGGTGGAGCTTTTGTTGTAAAGTACGTGGGTACCATGGTTTTACAGGTTGGTCTGTGTTTTTTGCCTTTATTTTAATCTTTTTCGCAACCGGAGATTGCATTTGTGTCGCCACTTTCCTGGTGTCGTGCGATTACTCGTTGTGGATATCACTGTTTTACGTCAGTAATTGCTAAGTACGCTGCTGTTTCATTTTAGTTGGCGTACAGTATTTTCGGAATCTGCGGTGGACCTTTGTTGGGAATCTTCTTTCTTGGAATGTTTGTCCCTCGAGCTAACTCTAAGGTAATGTACAACAGATAGAATTGATTTCCAATAAAAGTTCTGGGAGCTGGATCAGAACTTTCTGTTATTATCAGTTCAATTTTCAGCGATTTCTTATCTGTCAGTTAAAATTTAAACCGGCTTCTCAGCTATCAGTTAAACAATAGCCTCCATTTGGCGCGAAAATATGCCCGGAAATTTGCCGGCGAACATTACCTGTTCCGAGAAGCGAACAGTTTCCGAGAGCTTAGCACGAGGAAACCTGTGAGCTTTGAGGAACCGTCAGCTTCGTTTATCATCCTCCAAAAATTTTCGCAACACGCGCAGTTTTAAAATTGGGGAATACCACTCAGATATTCCCCAGTATTTAGTAACGTGACGCGTTTAGAACAGTCGCCCGCGAGCGAAAAAATTCTTGGATTTATATATTCCTGATCTCAAATCTTAGCTATGAGTTGAAAGACCCTTCTAATAAAGTCGTTTCTCTTTTTGGGGGTAACCTGCTAAGGGAAATTCATTCTAGTTTCAGGTTCCAATTGAACATTTTATTTATTTACTTTTTTTTTTATTTTATCGCTGTGAACTCATTCAAGTTAAAGTTTTAAGTTTTTCTCTTTGTCATAAATATACGGATGCTCACTTTAATTTGCTTTTTATAGCAATCAGCGTTTTTTCTTTCCTCTGGTACATGGCGATTGTTTGTTTTCTTTGTTTTAAGTTCGTTGGTTTAGCTCTTTTATTGTTTTGAAAAGATCATGCCGATTGATCTTCCAAACTTTGGCTGATATCAGTTTCGAGTTAGACCACGAGTAGCCCTGTACGGCTCCGCAAACGCGGCCATTTTTTCCTCGAGGTTTTCTTTCCCGTTACGCACGACGGACTAAGCGAAAAAACGACTACTCTTAGTCAGTTTCGAGTCTAACCGAGATTCACCTCACCCTCCCATAGCTTATTATATCGGTAGAATATATAAACAATAGTCTCCATTTGGCGCGAAAATATGCTCGGATATTTGTCCGCGGACATTATCCGTTCCGAGACGCGAACAGTTTTCCGAGAGCGAAGCTCGAGGAAAACTGTGAGTTTCGAGGAACAGATAATGTCCAAGGACAAATCTCCGACCATATTTTCGCGCCAAATGGAGACTATTGTGTTTATTATCCTTAAAATATTTTTCGCAACAAGCGTGGTTTTGAAAATTGGGGAATATCCTCGGATATTCCCCAGTTTTAGCTGAGAAATATTCGGTCACTTGACGCGTTTCGGCCAATCGCGCGCGAGCCAAAATCTTTGATGGATTATAAATTATATTATACCATTAGCAATTATACCGGTAGAATAGGCCTTAGGTACCGGTAGAATGTTTTTATCTTAACTGAGAAGGTAATTTTGAAATAACACCTGTTGTTTCAGGGCGCATATTTTGGCGTATTCACCGGTGCCGCTTTAACAACCTGGGTATTCCTTGGATCAGTGTTGTATCCACCCAATAAGTACCCAGGCCTCCGCTCGGTCCAGGGCTGTGATTTCTACGTGAACGCCACGCGAACTGCCGAACTCTACAATGGCACCTACGATAACGCAACTGCTGAAGTCTTCGAGAAATGGGGAAATGGCATAATCAAGAATCCTTTCAAAGGACACAGGTAACATTTCTTTCTTTGTTTGAAACTGATCTTCTAGTTCAATAGCTGAATCCTTCCTCTACAGTCACCAAAAATACAAACGACCCGAAACCAATATAATTATGTAATTATGCAATTATGCAGTTGAATGGCCTTTGATTGGTTGCTGAGCAGTTAATTATTCCCTCGCAGGGACACCACACTAGTCTCTGGGTGTGACGTCATCAGCACGTGATTTTCGGAGCGAATTTCGGATGGTTTTTCAGCGCGGGAAAATTGAGCAAACGAAGGCAAGCATGTCCTATATCTGGCTTCACCAACTTTTTGTCGGTTTTTTCATTAATTATCTGTAGCCTGTTGGTTTGTGTCGGTAATCATACCGTTTCGAGTTCAATTTGGAATTAATTAGTACGAGTGAGTTTTTCAAAAAGCTTAAATTGCACGGGCCGCTTCGGCAAGTGCAATTTAAGTCATCATTTTACGTGATTTCATTGGCTTAGAAAATTTCCTATTGTCTTTCACCCAATCATAATCCAGAATTACGATGTGTAATTTGCAACTGGTGTTACACTCTTTGAACTGGTGTAATACTTGAACTGCACTGCTCTCAGCCAATCACAATCGAGTAATTTTTTTATGTATATTATTAGTTGATGAATCAGTCTCGTAGCCGCCGCAGATATCATGGGATGGATACTTTTTTTATTTTGTGGGTTATTTGTAATGTAGTCAGGAAAGATATGGGCAGATACCGGCAAATTGTTGACGAAACTTTACAAAATGCTAGAAGCAGCCTGTGCAATCTCGTCGAGTCTTCGTTCCTTACAGCGTTAGCTTGACGAAAAAAGAGACTCTGGAGATTTCCGTTACAGGCTGGATTTTGATTGGTTTTAAAAACAATGGAAATCAGCAGAAGTAGGAAAAAGTGTCTCAATTGAGCCACGTGTTTTTCAATTTTATAGGCATGCGCAATTTAACCGGTTGTCCGATGTTTTTGGACTTTCAATGGTCCGACCGCTGATCAATGGTAATGAACACTCTGGGTACGAGGTTGCAGCCTGCAGTGGACAACCCATCCTGGGTGGGGTGGCAGTACTCGTAACAAATTCATGCTACTGAAACAAGTAATGCAAAGAATCGTTCATGTTTTTCGTCTGTTTGTTTTTGTTTACCTTTAGCGCCCCCATCGCTGATTTCTACAGCATGTCGTATCTTTGGTTCAGTGGTCTGTCCGTTCTAACATCGTTTGTTGTTGGAATTATAATGAGTTTAATTCTTGGTAAGTTTACTACCGACAATTTATCTTGCACATCTATTTCATTCCGTCCCACCATATTTGATTTTGTCACTACATGAACGATGCTTAAAAAAACGCAAGAGAAAACCACTCTAAGGTCCTTGTGAACTGCGGCTGTTGACACAAATTCCTCTTTTTTTTGAAGAAACGAAGGAGGACAAGGAAAGAGTGATTGATCCTAAGTTGTTGTTCCCGGTAAAGGAATGGCTGCTTTCCTGGCTGCCTGGGCACAGCTTTAAATGGGATTTTGTGGAAGAGGAGGAAGCTAAACTGAGGGAAGAAGAACTTGAGGAAAGCAAGCCTATTCATCAAGAGGTATGGAAAGAAGAAAAGATAACCTTCAAAGATCTTGTACAGTTTACCCCTATAGGCTATTATTTTAGGGTTAGGGTTAGGTTTAACTGCTGACATTACAACTCTAAAGAAAAACAAACTGTTCTGTATTGTTTTTTGTTTTTGTTTTTTTTCGCGTGCTCTTTGCAATCCTTAAAAGCAGTTTCTTTGATATACATTTTAGGGTGAGGACAAGCGATGAAAAAGACGTTTTTCCGATTTCTCTGAGAGAGATCATTTTGGTCAAATTAGCTGAACACCACGAGTCTTTTATTGGCAAAATGTTTTCCACATATCAAAGACTGAAGGATGATTTCTGAGAATTATAAATAACGTTGGCATAATCTTGAAAAATCCCAAGCCGTTGTTAAACCGTTAAATTCTCCAAAAATTTTGCCCATGCATGCTCCTCTTTGGCTTTACTGCGTTTCTTTGGAGTTATCAGTCAACAGTTTTAAGCCATTACTGTTAAGCGAATTCTAAGAGCTGAAATTGCCTAAAATTGGATGGCCTAACCCCTTTGAAAGGTTTCAGCCAAATCATAGCACTCATTTTCAGGTGTTATTTACAGTGCCATCAACTTGACGCACTCTGTATCTCGTTGCAGGAAATCAAAATTAACTGGGACGAAACTTCGCCATTGGATCCAAGTGACAAGCTCGAGAAAGATGAAATGGGCAAGTTATACACGGATAATCTTATTCAGTCTTCCAAACTGTAATGTAACCGATTTCTTCTTAACACAAGTTTTAGGTTTCCAGTTAAGAAGCTCCGCAGGCTATTTAGGTCGTTGGTGACCGCCTAACGCTTAGCCTTACACTATAGAGCGTTTTCACTCACCAGGCCAGCAGCCATGCAAATTTATTGGAACAAACGGAAGTGTACGTTTACATAAGAAAAGAGTTTAAATCTCACAGGAGTGGTTTAGTACACCAACATGGCCGCCGTTTCTTTGTTTTGGAATACCAATATGGCTGCCATGACGTCATGTGAAAACGCTCTTTTCACTCTCGTTTCCAGAGCCCAAGGTGTCTTTTAGTCAGGGGAGGGGGCTCTGGGCGGAAACTCCAAACAGCAACGACCTAGATAAGAAATGCGAGTTGGAGAGATTAATATCTGGGTGAATCATCCTTATTCGCCTTGTAATCTCAAAATCTATTTTCGAGAAAAGATAACACCAACTAATTTTCCAAGGATGTCTGCTCATACGAGTTCTATTTCTCTTCACTACACAAAGCTAGCGCTTTCTTACAATTACAGAGTATTTTCTGCTTCATGTTATGCCATCTTTATATTTCAAGCGGTAATGCAAGGGTAGGGTGTAGCTTATAACGTATTCCAACATAAAATAACGGGGGTTTTTATGACGGTTTCCTAAATTTGTTTGGAAGACTTTATAAAGTGTTCTGCTGACATGTGTTCCGGGAACTTTGACATGGTACCGAAACAGAAATATATGCCCTAAAGTCGTATGCACGGTGTTGTCTGGATCTGTTTTCGAGCCATCCCTGTCCGACTGTTACAAATGCCGTAAACTGCCGCTTTTAAGCCCTGGGCTTATACAACTTCGTAAGGGCTTTTAGATCAGTGGGATTGTGAACGGGGGGACTTATACCGAAGGGGCTTATCACCAGAATAGAAAAACCGGTTAAAAAGAGTTATAGCAGTGTTGATCGAAATAGATTTTTCATTTACTGGTTTTTAATTAAGCTTTAAAACAATTCGAAACAAGGAAAGCTATAGGGGGCTTACATCCGGGCGGGGCTTGTAACCGGATGTATCTTTTAGTGTACAGATAAATGAAAGTATCACCGGGGGGCTTATCAGCGTGGGGGTGGGGGGGGGGGCCTTATAAGCGGAAGTTTACGGTAGCTAGTATCAAGATTCATGGAAATAATCTGAGAATGTTAAGGGGTTTTGTGACAATAGCTCTGGGCTAGGTTATGTGTAGTACAGATAAAAGTTTGTTTTTCATTGTAAATACATTTAAAATCGTAACTCTCAGTGGCGGGTTTAACTCTCGTTATATATTGCAAGAGAGTCGGAGTGTTTTGGATCTAGGCCTGCAAGTTATCAAAAGCACGTATGGGTTGGGTCGAAGCTACTCCAGAAAAATGTGTGAATTAAGTAACTACCAGCTTTTCCGAGTTTAATCAGAGCTTCTTTTTATAACGATTTCCTAGAAATTGTTAGAGTGAGGCCCTAATCCAGAGCTTTTAAAGCACATATGTATACTTTAAGTGATGCACTACCGAGTGGACTGCGGTACTCAATTTAACATAATTTTTGTAACATCGACGTTCAACAGACCTTTGTCAGAAAGAAAATGTTGATACGCAACTTCAGGTTAACGACGAAATAAAATTTGTGATCATACTGTCTTGTATTGGTGTGGACTCTTTCGTTGAACGGTGATGATCTTTTTTTATGTAATTATAAAAAAAAGTTTACAACCCATCTACTGAATGACTGACTTAT
>Ga0126339_10000234_pt1 | contig 26694 bp, 10 predicted proteins | sample OrbTmetagenome_2_FD_92532 | JGI IMG/M metagenome (GOLD analysis project Ga0126339, IMG submission 92532) | Coral microbial communities from Petempiche,Puerto Morelos, Mexico - Orbicella T R C metagenome | ecosystem: Host-associated > Invertebrates > Cnidaria > Coral | place: Petempiche,Puerto...
TGCTAAGATATCAAAATTGTCCCATTTAATATTATGACCCGTAGAAGTAACGTGATCCGCAATGAGGCTCAACACCCTAAGAGGTACCAAAAGCGCGTTTTTAACCCGTAAAAGGTACGACGAGCAACCCCGTCTTTTTTATATAGGGGTTCCCCCCGGGGGGTCGTACATCCGCCCACTCCCCTCAAAAAAATCAGGGATAGGGCGGACTTGCACAGGCTACTAAGGATTTGCTGCCAGACACTCCTCTCAATATAATCCATAAGTCTGATTCTTTCGCTTGGGCGTTTCATCAACTTGTATTTCTTTACAGCATGATAGGATATCAAATTACGACAGGACATTCCATGTAAAGACTGGTTATTGCAGTAAACTTCACAGGGACGACAGAGTGCATACTCGAGAACTTAATGTTCACGCTGAGGTTGGTGGAACAGTTGAACAAGGGAACAAAAAAGTGTCTAAGTGTTATTTTGTATATGAGTGTTTGTGGAAAACAGCTAAGAAAGGAAAAGTAAAAACAAATTCTCAGCCCTCAATTCTGAATCGGGAACGGATGAATGACCGAGAAACGCAGAGAAAAAGAATGTAATAAGGGCTACTGCGATTATGGCTGTAGCAAGCTACTCGGCTAATTCTTCAGAATCATTTTGGACTGCAGATTTGCGGCGGCATTTGATATATCTAAGACTGCATTTAAAAGAACTGTACTCAACCAAGTTCGTGATGGAGTTTAGGGTTCACTGTTGATGATTCTTTGCAGTGTTTTCAATTCACTCGTTTTCCCTTTCATCTAAAGCCCCGTCCACACGTATCTGTTTTCTTTCCGGATACGGCTTCCGTCCCCACGCATTCGGCGAATTCGGCAGCGAATCAGGATATTTTTGTTGCGTGTGGACGGGGAAATTTTTGAATCCGGAATGAAAAAGTTGCGGATTCAAAAATATCCGGATACGTGTGGACGGGGCCTAACATTCAGGGAGTTTTAGCAAACCACGACGGCGACGGCAACGAGAAAGTCACCAAACAAAAACATTAATGAGCAGGACAATGGCCGTGCACGTGCGTTTTGAATCTTTGTACATTTCTTTGCCTTCCTCTGCAAAACAACAACGTCAAATGACAAAGTCGTACGTATTTTGGAGAACGTGTGCCCGAATGGCTAATTTTTCATGTCCTCCTTTGGAATTGAACGCTGTCAATACATATTTCACCTGAGCAGGTTTTTAGACCGATAGGCGTACTGAACAGATCTACATAGTTGCGACATTAATTCGAAGGTAAAATATAAATACTTTTTTGAAAAGGTGTCGTCCTTGGTGTCGCCGTCGTCATTGCTAGAACTCCCTAAATGAACTCTCGCCAGCACATTCATTCTGATCACAGATCAAATACGAGAGCCGGGTATTTAGGCTACACAGGGTCAAAATACACAATCATTATGGTTGGATTCAAGTTTAATATTGCATCATTTGCATGCCATTTTTTTTTATTGTTACTTGACTACGATACCTTCAATGAACTGCCAGTCAAATCAAATTTCTTACCCTCGTGACTTGGCTGGGACGTACGGTGCGACACCTACCATGAACTGCCAATCAAACCAGGTTTCTTACGCACGTGACTTGGCTCGAACTTTTTTTACAATAGGGCCGGTCATGCGCAGATGATCATCTACACCTGGATTTACTTTACTTTAATTAGATTCTCAAATTAATTTCAGCAAATCCATCAAAATTCGAAGGTAAAATATGTCACTTGTGCTAAGTGCGATAAAACATGATGTTATGCATGCTGAGTACCAGTGGTTTTGAGAATTTACTCCTGACTGATTGGTTATAGAGCGGTTTTCATTTGAGGGTCGAAAAGTATTTGGTTTTGCATCAACTACGCTACAGCTATGCTACACGATTGGCTTAAAAAACTCCCGCCGTTTTTTCATCCAATCAGAAGTAAAACTAAAACTAATCGTAACTCGCTCGGTCACGTTTTCCCGCGCTTTCCCATCAGCTACATGTAATAACTTGGAGTTTTGATTGGCTCACTGTATTGTCTATATCCTTTGTGATTGGCCTGAGTGATTACTTTGGTTTTGGTATCATGACACACAATTGAAATCCGCCCTAACAGGTAGTATGTTTAGTGTAACCTTTGAGAAAATCATTTGGCTTCTTAATGATAATCAAACAATTAATTAATACAGTCAGGAGCCATAATCGGGGACGTCCCCGATTATGGCTCCTGATACAGTGAAACCTGTATTAAGTGGACCCCATATTAAGCGGACACCCTCTATTAATCGGACAGCAGTGCAAGTCCTTTTTTTCTTTTCCCACATTTACTGTAAAAAATACCTGTATTCAACGCCCCTCTATTAAGCGAACGCGGACACCTTAAACTTGACTTTTATGGTCATTTCTATTGTCAGAAACCTGTATCAAACGGAAACTGCAAAAAGAATGTATGATTTTTCTGTCCACGTTTTAGTAGATCGATCATTTAAGTTTGCCAACAAACTGAGCTGTCACAGAAATGCAATATTTTTTTATTCGGTTTTGTTTTTACAGAACTTTTGTTCTTGTTTGATTTTGTAAACCTTCACATGATTCGATCAATGTAGATACTGTTACTGTATACTTAAATCGCTTTACCTCAAATACTTGTCATTGTTTATAGAAATACGGTATTTCAGAGTTCTCGACCGTTCACGAGAATGCTATTTGACTCTTTCAAGGTCTTTTAATACTGAATAATATTAGTATGACCCTTTTAAGACGAATTCCCGGAAACCTGTTTTCAACGGACACCCTGTATTAAGCGGACACTTGCGCGGGTCCCGATGGTGTTCGCCTAAAACAGGTTTGACTGTATTGTCTGGTTTATAACGTAGTCTCATGCTAGCTCCTCACAATGCTTCCAGTGCTCGCGAGCGCTCGGAAGGGTCTTGAAACTATAGTTATCGGCTAAATCTTTTTAATTATCTCTCCACACAGGAACAAACAAAGGCAGTGCCAGTTCTAAGCTCATCTCTGTATGGCCATCGACCTCCTTTAGAGTCTCCTTCTCGGCGCCACGTCCGTGTAGCGACAGTAAAGCGAGATTTCTACCGTCACAGTGGAACTAACATACCTCTGTTTTAGAGCATTGATTTCTATCGACAAGAACTTACATTAAAATTGCTTTCGGAAAAATCTCATTGAGCTTCTTGTATTTCGACAGTTAGATTAAGAAAACCTCTCTCTTACTTCAATAAGTTTTTTCCCTCCAAAGCGTTATGGACGTTATCGGTCCCATCTGAAAGGAGGGGCTACTTGAATGTTTTACATTGTTTGCAACACGCACACAACATTATGCGGCTCAGGTCATGTGGGGTAAAAAGCTTTGATAACTGACGATTTAAGGCCAAGGGGGTACTTGTTACTATATTATGAGAAGAAAAGAACAACATTTTCGGAAAACATTGCAAGGCAACTGGTGATTTTTATTTTTCTTACCGCCGGCATATTTTCCCTTACCACCCCCCGGAAAAATATTGAGCCTCGAGATAGGCTAGTGTATTAGTAGCATTTCTTGTTTCGAAGGATAGTTTAGTCCATCGATGTTCTTCGTCGATTTCAAGTCGAATGGATTTGTTAACCCTAAAGTAGAAAGTAGGGCTTAACTGGTCATTAACAGGTTGTGAAGGACGACGGAAGAATAACAAACAACACCAAAGCGGGTTTGATATATTTAATCGCCTCTTTATCTGAGGACTCGTACTTTCAATACGAACCAATAGTTTTTTCCCGATAACAAGTCCTTCTTCTCTCAGTACATCGTACAAGCTCAATATGTTGAGTTCTCTTAATTGAAGAGCTGAGCTATTAATCTCCATCATTGTCAACATGCCATTCTTAAATTGTGTTGAAGCACACTGCACTGATGAAGTTCAAGGACGAATGAACGGAAAACAGGAAACTGAAAAGTAGCTCTTGTTTGCAACGCACAATATTACTAGGCAACAGCGCTCTACAGTGTAACATCGAATGTTTAAACACTTGAGTTTTGATCGGTTGGATAACAACCGTGTTAAAGTCGTTACTTCTGCTCATCAAAACTTCTTTAAAGTTAGCTGGATTGGAGAGGGCTTTCAGTGTGAGTACACAAAATAAAGTTCTGAAGGCGACCGTACGTGAGAGACAGCTATTACGATAATGAAAACAAACTCTTAATAAACTTTTTTTAAGGTTTTCGGATGTTGCAAGTGAACCTTTGAACTGATTTATTTTAAGACAGACGATGTGATTTGGCGTAGTATACGGATTCCCTAAACATTTCTTACAACACTGGAGGGGAGACAGTGATCATGTATTTTCGTTTTTGGACGAAACCTTTTTTATAAGAGCGTTAAGGCCGGATTAATACGTATTATAACTCAAATTTAAAGAAAATACTAAGAGTACCTATCCCTTCTCCCCTCAAGTTGAGAGTCAAAAGGAAGTTTATTTTAACCAGTTTTGGAAAGTACAGATGCAGTGGGGAGTCTGGTAAAATGTAAAACTTGCCAGTCTAAAAGTCCACCCGTGGTATGGACTTATTTGAACATAGCAAAAAGCTTGTTTTTATTGCATGATTTAAAAGTGTATTAAGCTGGGATAAACATATGAAACATGGTAAAAACTCACGCAACTGATTTTATGCATGGTATGGGCGGCCTGGCATCAGTTGAAAAGCTTACAAACTAAAGCAAAAGAAAAGTTGCTTTTTAAAGTGCAAGGAAACCGTGTCATGATCGGGATCTTAAAAAAGGAAGGACTCTTCGATGTAAAGAAGGATGTGACAAGCAGAAACAACATTTAGCACTCAAGTATTACCAAAAATATCAACACTTTAGAGGAGTGTTCGGATCGGGAAAGATGTTGCCATGGAGCTTTCTGATTCACGAGGCGCACCTATTTTTCTCTAAAGCCGATTTCGTTTATCAAACCCAATGTCTTCCACATATCCGTAATAGCGCTCTTTTTTCACAAACAACAGGGAAAGAGGGGATCTTGTTGGCGATTTTGCGTCATTCTCGTGACCATGGCCTGCTCCGTTTGGTCAGTACCAAGAACGCAGGCTTTACCAAAGTCCGATTTGAGAGTCCTGACTTAAGTGGACTCAGTTCAGAGACTTCCGGTCGTTTTCGCTCAAAGCTGATTGTTTAACAATGTAAAATTAGCGCATGCTCAAAAAATCGGACTTGGTCAGGGCCTGTGTTCCTTGGTGCTGACCAGAAAAGAAAAGCGAGCTTTGTGGATGGAATTGGATGTGGTTTCTACTGCCATGTGCGCCTGCGCCTGCGAACTCAGTTGTGAGATCAAAGAATTTGTTTGTCGCAAAATCAAGCTCAGTTTACTTTATTGGACGTCCGGGCGAAATTAAAATGTCTATCTACCGTACTAAGAGGCACTATATTAAGTGTTAGTTGTCAATTTTTTGGTTAAAAAAGAAACTTGACATTAGTGACTTATCTCATCTCAAAAACGATATCTTTCTTTCCTGTTCAAAGACTTTCAAAAAACCAAGAAATTCTGATCATACCAGAGAAAAGCTGTCAGTCACAGAGATCACAGAACCAAGCTCCCTTATTCTTTCAGTCATATTTTGTACAGTGTTTCCGTAATGAGCGTTTCGTGTTTTACAAGAAAGTCAATAACACTTGATTAAACGAACCTCCGCCTTCGGCATCGCCATATTTGAAAAAACAATATCAGTCTATTAAAAAAGCATTTTATTTCCGGTACTGAAAACTTGAGGAAACGCAAATGAGAGAAAGCAATTGCTTAAAGTGTAACATGATTAAAACTGAACACATCTTGTTCAATTTTAAGTGCTGGTTTGCTAATTACGTTTATTTTCTCGAAATACACCGTCGAGTCTTTTCTACTCTCTTCAGACTGTTCAGTATTGAGTATTGGTCGCATTGATTGTCACGCAACGACCTGACTCAGTCCACAACTGTTCATTGAGACAAACAAAGATAGAATGAGTGTTGTATGACGACCAAAAGAGATTACCTAGAATAAAATTAAAACATGGTTGTGAAGAAAAGCTTCGTAACGTTTCCGCCTATATTACTGGCGGTAAATTCACTGGCACTGCCATTTGTTTATATTTGCTTGTTTGTTGTATCTGGGGACTATTTTTAGTGTGTTGTTAAAATATCCAACGTCCCAAATCAGGCTCGCCACTTACACAATAAACACGACAATCAATATTAAAAACACTGCAACAAAAACATTTGATTTTTCCCATGCCATTTTTAGAAGCTAGCGGAAAAGCTTGTGGCAAAATAGGACGATTAGTGAAGCAGCCACAAACATTGGAATTAAGGCGAATGTCAACTTTCTGTACTTGATTTGGTTGGATTTGCGGTCAAGATCACGGACATTTGAATATAATTTCACCGTGCCCTGTGAATGAGTTTGTTTGAGAAGGCATATTAAGCAGTCCAGACTATAAGAACGTCATATCACGATATTAAACACCGTGAATTCCTTGAAGAAAAATTTTCATGGCCAAGCTTTGTGTTTCCAATCTCTCAGTTTTCAGTTTTTGCAAACGCATTATGTAGTTTACATACTCACACGGAAACTGCCCTCGTCATTCAAAGCTGATTGTTATAAAAAAAATCGTGATTGGAACGCCCTCCCATGCCGGCCAGGAGGCTTACGGGAACTATAATCCACAAAATCCGTTCCGCCGGATCCGGTTGTAAGATGCGATGGAACTCCTGACCCCGCCCCAACACGTACACGAACCTTTAGCTTCGTGGAACACATAAAGTTACAGTGTTGGAAACAAAGGCGAATTCAAGATGATAGCTCTATTTCAGAGTTATACGTAGTTGTGTACCTTTGAATGTTTGTCTGTCTATATTTTTGTCGTTAAATTAAATGGACTAAAAAGCGCTTTCTTATCTAAAAAGCCTAGGCCATGACACGCACTTTACCTTTATATAATACAGAATGGGAATTTGGGAGAATTCCAGCGAAATTTAGAAAAACACTGAAGCCGCAGCTGGCGAGCGTTGTCTAAAATCCTCAAGTGTTTGGGCAAATTCAATTCTCTGAGGGTTTAATGACAGTATGATACAGTAGCTTACAACGATTAAGGCTTCTTTAAATGCTTTGTGATACAAATTAAACATGCGCGAAACAATAAAACGCACGTTTGTTTGTTTTAAACTCTTGTAAAACATAGCTTTTTGGTCAATCAAAATTCAAGCACAATACAAACTATGTTATAAAAAATAATCGTATTTTTTTTCTTACTAATTAGCACGGGAAGTGTAGTTTGACCGAGGAGAAGGCAAACATTGGAGCACTTATAGAAACACGCTAGAGCCTGCAGGCCTTAACGAATGCGATGAAATGTAATTTTATTAGCTTTTATCCTTATCCGTATTATCAGCTTGTAATATCAGTTGATTTTCAAGTTATCCTGTTAGTAGCTCTGACACATCACGTAACATTTCGTGTAATTTCATAGTATAAATGCCATGTGAACTCGCGGTTTCCTTCAGTAAATTAGCGAGCCGTAATGTTGCGATGCAGTTACGCCCTTCTTACACGTTGTTTGACCAGTCCTTGTGCTAATTGTACTACTGCAATGTAGAGAGTTTGATCGTACAGTTATTGTAGCGGCTTCAAAACCTTTGGAAGTTGTATTACAACACAGCTAACGAAACCGCGCGATCAATACGTACGCATGCCCCATAACCCCGGTGGGGGACTCCCATGGGTCTGGGATGCCCGTTGTCCTACACGGATTTTGGTCTCACTTAAGGTGTGCAGGAAGAAACGCCACAATTTTTGTCTGTCAAGGCATCTTTTGGAGTTACATTCGAATAAGTAACAAGAAAAAGGCTATTTGTCTAATTGCAAGCGGTATCTTTTAGGGGTCAAGTAAAGCTCAAACCACGCCCAGAATGGGAGTCCCCCCAGGAATCATAAAACGCTCATAGCGCGAGCAGAGCAAACTTCGCTTCCTTATTTCCATTGGCAATGATATAGAATGATTGACTCACGCTTCTAGCACTGCATCATCGAGTTATGATACTCTCGCAAAGTTTGGAGAGCTCAACAAGCTAAAATTGCTCTCGGCTGCGCCCCCTCACGCTTCTTTCGTGCTCTCCAAACTTATCGCGTTTATCATAACTTGATTATGCATGCTAACTTAGCATAAATCAATAGTTAATTTTATCACATATTTGCATAAACAATTTTATCAACACTTTCAAAGACTGTTGTGATCACGCAAAAGGTGAATAAAGGTGTATATGCGCGGCCTATTCCTGGCTTATTAACAAGCAAAATTTTACCTTATCATTCTATGTACATTATCAGAAGCGCAAATATTTAACCAGTTTTTCAAGGTGAAACGTTCTAATTTTGTATCTCTGAATTTCACAAAACCAATATATGTTTGCTATTTTTAATTTCCAGATATGATAACAATTTAAAGGCGATATTTTGATAGTGTGATGATACTTTGTATACATTAACGGTTACCATAAACACCCGTATGGCAACCGCATATCGAAAACAGAGATGTTTGTTATTCATCTTAGGTTGTTTTTAAGTCTTCTACAATCTTATTCTATGTGATTTTCGTTTAAGCAAACAGATTATGGAGTGATAATGAGACAATTCAGAGACGGAATTAAGGGGGAGCGCCATAGACACAAATATGAGTCATACCCAGGTTTTCTTTACAAGGCGTCTTTGAGTTTTAATGCACGTCACCTTGACTCTTTATTCAGATACTGTTATAAGAAATCATATTTTTTCATCACTGTTGGAGTTTCAAGGTTAAAACCTCTCCGTCAATAACAAGACTTATTTTTAAAATATCTGCTAGTTGAATGGAGCAGGGCGCTACCATTTGCAAATAAGGGACTGTTGTGAGCCAGACTGAGCCAGTAGTAGACTGAATTTAAACAGTATCGACCAAAGGGTGTACCATACCAACCAGACCCTGTGCTTGATATTAACACACATAATATTGCAAACGTCAAGATATACAGTTTCCAATCTAAAGCAACGGATATTTTCGACTAACTAATGCAAAGGATATTTTCGAAAACCCGAACTCTAGCGGCACGCTGTACACAGGCACCAAGGTTCTACATACAATCTTTTTTCAATAAGAATATTGGTTTTCCTGCCAAGGCTGAATATTTCAATTTTTCTGCCGATTTTAGGCTAAAAATATTCTTGTAAATATTCTTAGATTAGTTAAACGAATATGGACTATGCTGACACAGCGTCACATTATGTCTTATCAAGACTTGACGTTGAAGTAATTTTGGAGTCAGACTGCAGGCAATAAAGGCTTATATGACACATAAAGTGTTATTTTAGCAGCGAACATACGGCTAGCTAGTGCTGAATTTGCTGTTATTAGCCTAGTTTTGCCGTTTAGAGAAGGGAAGAGTATTTTTACGGGTTAATTAAAAACATATAATTGTATTGCGTTTACAAATTTTCAACACCCAAAATTATATTCTATTCAAAATCTCAGCCTTGGACGTAGTCTTAAAATATTTTTAAAATTTCGCATACTTCAGCTTCGATATTCTTATAAAATATATTCCTATGATGGAAAAAGACTGTATTAACCTTTGTCCTCGGAATTCAATATCTAAATAATGTTGCCTTTATTTCTGATATAGTGACTGAAATTCTGATGTTTTCATGCTTCGACCGCATACATAGAAAGACAACCCGGTTTGCAGGCGCCAATAAATTAATTTATTTCATTTTATGAACATTAATGATAACCTGATTACAATTTGTGTTCGACACTATCGATGAAAGATCAAGTTTCCTTATCACGGATGAAATAACTGTCTTCAGAGTAATCCATTTAGCGAGTCACAAAGTACGGATGAAACCATTAATGAATTAACCCCCAAGGGTGCCGAAAGGAAGAAACAATTTCTTGTTTTTCCCCTGTCTAAATTTCTCCGTGCACGTTTTCTTGCCGCAGGTAGGAAATTTCTTCACGGGTAAGGAATTTCTTAACTAGTGGTTTTCTTTTCAGTGGGCCCACCCTGAATGCACACTAGTCCGGTCACTTGGCAACGAGCCGAAGTTCTTCAAAACATTTTAAGACACAAGTGTTTAGATTTATATGCTCACGGGAAACACTGACAAACAGTAATATTAACAATGTGACCGCAGTTGATGTTATTACAAAAAAAGTAGCGTTAGAAATTCCTCTCGCCCCTTACTGGTGTGATTTTTTATCTTGTAACTTCAATTAGCACCCTCTGCCCTAAACGGAACAGCCAGAACCACGTGGCCACGTCTAAAGTCACGCTTAAACTTGCGTGTACGCGCGTGATGGATGACATTGATATAGCTCGCGAAAACGCCTGGTAATGAATGCTCAATTAATTAAGCCGTAACCGAATATGTGAAAACAATCGCTGCCTTCTAAACATGCTAATAAGTGATAATGCATAATGAGGTTAAAGATCCAATTTTTGAACATCGATGGCTAGTCCCGGGTGGCTAGTCGTCTGGAACAACATTCCTTGTTTAACGCACAATATAAAAAGATTAAGTGGCGACAGCAGTGCGGACACTGGAGCTGTAGAGGTGATGTCTTCGCAATCACCGCACCTGAGCCGAGCACAGAAGCGCTTTCTGAAAAAGATCGCAAGCTTCTTTTACGTAACAGTCACAGTTGTCATCGTCACTGTATTTCTTCGAGACTGGTCTCAGGTCTGGACGGTTGATTCTTCTCCTCGCACGAGACAATTACGATCGGTGAAGATCTACACAGAACTTGAATTGATCACAAGACAACCAGGGGAAGAGAAAGAGGTCGCACGTACGAAAACAACAGAAACGCCGGTAAGCATAACAGCCGATCATTCATGCTCTATCAGTACTGTCGATGCACCAGCAACCGGGGATGAATTACCTGCAGAACACAAGACTACTCTAACAACTAAGGCGACCTGTAATCAACATTATTTTCTCCTCATTCTCGTGTCCTCTGCTCCGGCTTATTTCGAAAGAAGGCGAGCAATCCGTCAAACATGGGCTGCTGACAGCGTCATCAAATCACGCTGGAAGACTGTTTTCCTTCTCGGCCAATCCCGAGACAAAAATAATTCGGAGCTGCTTTTGCGCGAGGAGGCGTTTTACGGGGACATGATTCGAGCTAATTATTATGAACACTACTGGAACCAAACTCTTAAGATTGAGATGGGTTTCGAGTGGGCAGCCAGATACTGTAGTTTTACATTTCTGCTCAAAGCGGACGACGACGTTTTTATCAACCCGCCGGCTGTCATCGCTGTCCTGAACAGGACCACTACACCCAAACAGAAACTTTACATGGGATACGTGTACAGAAATCCTGTGGTTCAAAGAAAGGGAAAATGGTTATTGCGCCAAGAGGAATACAATGGCACGCATTATCCCGACTTTTGCGCGGGTCCAGGATATATTCTATCCCTAGATGTCGTACATTCATTTGTTAGCATTTTTGGCAGCATACCGAAGTTTAAGTTCGACGATGTTTATGTTGGAATGCTCGCCGCAAAAATCGGCCTTCACGCCATTCATGACAGAGGCTTCCAAACGCCGCCATACTTATCCACCACATGTGTTTTGTATGACAACACTTTAGTAAGGCACGGAGCTGTAGGCCAATGCCTACTTGACCTTTTCAGAAAGGCGATGCCCTCTTTTAGCTAGCATATGCGTAATATAATTCATTAGATAATCTAAAATGAGGCCGGCGAACTAAAACGAAAATATCCTCAGTTGCGATCGACCATTTGGACAATGCCTGATTATCGCAAGTTGCTAGATTCCGTCAATTGGGTATATGCGAGCTAAGGAAGATATACAGAGCCAGTATCTAGGAATGGAATGAATGATATCAATCAATCTCAGCGCATTTTTTGCCGGTATTTACTCACGCGGACCGGCGATCACACGAAGGCCTGCCGTTATCCGAGTGCTAGCTTGATTACCGGTAGGCAGTGGGCTCCACAAACAATAACTCGACCTTCGCTGTCAAAACTATTACGTTAACTAGCTTCTAAACTGATGAGGATAGAAAAGCCTCTAAAACAGTTCCACATGCGAGTCGTGCTCGATCAATTCCGATAAAACGAGCATAGAAGGAGCTATCGATCGTTATGGGCGTGAAAACTGACAGTTCCGTAACTGCAGCTTGGGGAATTTATCGGTTCCTGGTCGGTTTCGTAAGGTATGTTCGTTATTTCGTGCTTTCATGGAGGAACCTTCGCATGCAACAGAACAGAACAGATAAGAAATCAGGTGTCAATAGACCCGTCGTGACATAAGAGCTTTATTTGATCTTATTTCCAGGTTACTCTCATTAATAATCAGCAAAGTATATTCCGTGTAATGATCCCCCACCCCCTGCCCGTAATGCCACCCGTATAAAATTGCGTTTTTTTTTGCAGATTACTCAGTATGTGCACACACACTAAATAATAGAAAGACCAGCATCTCTTGTACCTTTGAACAGTGACCTTTGGAAATTTACGTGTTTTGTTGATAAGTAGAAATCCTTTAATCTCTCCGGCACGATTCAGGAGGATTGTGTTTCCTCCTCTGCCTGAGATCGAGAGATATTCCAAAGTAGACCTTGTACCAAAGAAATATGATAACTATCTAATATTGTAATATTTAGGCTGCCTATTCCGTCAATAAAAACAAATTTATGAAAACCCCCTTGTTTTGAAAAGTGGAAATCACGCGATTAAACGATTAAACACCACAATTGCGATAGTGAGAATCTATGACAGCAAGTCTTATTATTTTGAGAGATAAACAGGACCACGACCCAGAATCCTGAACAGAGGTGAATAGCGCCCCGCGGAATACTTGAGATGTTTATCATAACAAGGCAGTAACAAAGATCGTAAAGTAAATATCGAGACACTGGGGGTTGAAAAGACGGTCCGGGGGCTAAAGTGTGACAGAAGTTGGGGGTCTGCTCTTTCTGGCCTCTCATTGACCTCATTGAAAGACAATCTTCCAAACTAGCGGCGATAGACAGTTCTACTGACCGTAGTCGATGAAAATTGAGCTCTCCAACTGCCTAAACATTTCAACACAGAATTCTAAAAACCTTTTTTTAGCTCTCGAGATACATCGATTGTCTGGCAATTATAAGCAAGTATATCAGTAATATCGTTTCCCCTCAATAGTGTGCCATGACCGTAACAGATCAGTTTGACCGGTCAGAGTTTCACGAGTTCGTATAATATATGTCGAGTAACTCTTCTCTCCCCAGTATCTTACAGAAATGTCAACGAACGAACGAGCTCGCACCTGGAGTGAGCAGCCAGTTTACCCATACATCACTTCGCACATTACACAAGCTTGTAGTTGAGATTTGAACTGTCAACAGCTCTTCACCACTAAAAGCTGCCGGTTTGATTTCAGACAGGACGATTTCAACTGAGAACACTTTTAAAAATTACAATAACAAAATAAAACACTGGCAGATCTCATTTGGATAATTTTCGCCACCACCTTACAGGTGTGGGTTTTGAGATCGTGTTGTGTGTGGCTTCTGTGTACATCAAATTCAGAACTTCTCCCTTTATGACCAGAGGTTTTGGTTGACTACCATCCCGGGGCCACCTCATATAACTTTAATAGATATAAAGACAAATTCTAGAAGCCATCTTTCAACACTGCAAACTGCAGCCCTGAGGGAAAATTCCGGCACCAAAGAAGCTAACATGTCAGGATGACTTCTCAGTGTACTGCCTGAAACTGAGTAGGGTGTTGTCTGGGTCTTAATTGTTTGTTTGGAGAACAAATTGCTCAGTGAACGTGCCAAGCACGTGCTTGTGTCGTGTTAAGGCCTGGTATGGAGTTTAAGGGCTTTAGGACTGATGGTCTAGACATGATTTCAACAGTCCATTGATCATAATGCGTGCCATTCACGTGATTTAGGAAGCCTGTTTGCCTCGGACTTGCACCTGTAGATTCTGTTTATTGCCTTTTTTTGTGCGCACACCGGGGCTGGGTTTTCTGGACTGTAGTATATTCCTTGCCTTGCAGACCCGAGTGCAAATGGAAATATTTGACTGTCTCACATAGTTCCAATCATAACGTCTACAGAGTCAGTGTTGTAAGTCTGAGTCAATGCTAAACCTTTTGCGGTTTCATTCTAATATTTCTGTCTTTTCCGGTTGCGATATAGGTTAAATAGCTCCCCAAGATCTAGAAATGAAACTACCGCAACATTCTTACTCCCAAAGAGATTTGCCGTCTTTATTAATTAAGCAGCGCAAGTTTCAAGTGATACTATACAATTAACTTATCAATTTATTTCCATTTCATTAAAAAACAAAACTGTAAGGTTTTTAAAACCCTCGGAAAAACAATTCGAATAACTACGTTATCTAAGTTGGTATCTACCTTTACAAATTTAATCCAAGAGTGCGACCGCTTTGGTCCCTCCGTTTGGTAAGCTCTGATTGATTAATAAAAGTCTAGCTAATCAGACCAATTACATTTTTCAACCAATCAGAATCTATGATTGGTTCAATGCGTTGGTGCGTGTTGTGATTGGCCGAGAAAATATCTTTTTACAACTCCTGTTCTGATTGGATACCAAGTACTACCCGCGTCACGGTCACTAAGCTATGTAAAGACAGTTACGATGTAAGTCAACTTTTCTCCTATATACAATAAAAAAAAATTAAAACGACAGGGTTGCATCCATGTTCGTGATGCCGTCTACCCTTGTGCTGTCCTTCGAACTTAATAAAACTTAACCTACTCTTGTCGGAAAACACATCATAAAACAAATTACAATACTGTGCTGTTTTAGGTCTCGCTAGAAAAGTTAAAAAATTTCGGAGGTAAAAAAACACAAAACGTCAACATATCACGAGATTCAACCGGCCAAATGACTGCATATTAAATTTTAACTGTTTTCTTGCAAAGATAAAATTGATCAAGAAAACTTCTCCTTTCTCAAAAACAGAAATTCTGTTCTAGAATGTTCTTAACGATTAATAAATAAATAATTAATAACTTAATATTATAATTGACCTTGAGAGCTAATAACAACAGGTGAGGAAAGCAAAGTTGTCGTCGTCCGATGAAAAGAAAAAGCAAGAGAATTTCTCCGCGCGGTTTGCGTTAGTCGTTCAACAATCGATGAGTCAGAAAGGATATACTCACAATCTGAGCGCTAATTGCGCCCTTTCGTCCGAGTTACGAGAAAATCAACATCCAGCCTCGAGTTGTCACGTAAGCGAGACGATATGATAATCCGTTATGTTGCTACGCAACTCCTATGCTGAGAATTGCGGGCTCAATTGCTTGTCGGAGTTGTAGCGCTGACTGGACATTCCAACCAATGAACGGCTACCATGGAAAGGAAGTCTGTCGTCTGAGTTTTGATTCCCTCTGTTCAGTTGCTCACCAAAGGTTATTCTTCATAAATCAGTGTTTGGACTATTGACTGGTAATTTGAAGCAGGAGTGCATCTAGTTGCATTTTTTCTTCATTCAGTTGCCCTCTCGACGTTTACAGATGCGAATCACTGAAAAGTAATAAGTTCTACTTTTTATGCGATCTTTTCTGTTTGCGTTCACATTTCGGACACACACCAGATTTGAAGCAAATTCTGTTGAAGGAAAAAAAATATCTGAGGTTCGTACTTAGAATAAAGGCGTTAACTGGAGCCTTGGTGACTGGAGTCCGGCAATATGAAGACACAGAGGCCAAACCTATGGAGCCATCAACACGATAGTTGCAGTATAATCTCTAGAATACGGTTTACCTCCGTTAGCTTGATTTTACAGGAGTTAAGTCACGGATACAATATTTCAAATATTTCGCCCACATTTTTAGTTCATATTTTATAATCTGTTGCAATCGTCCTCATTTTTCTCCCTTTGTAGCGCATTATTTTCTACTTTAACGTAAGATTACGCTGGTCTTCCCACAATACCTTATGTGTCCTGGTCTAATCGCTCGTCAAGAGACACTTGGTGCCCTTATACCCTGAGAACACCATAGTTTTTCCCCTCTTCTTCGTTAGCTTTAGCTTTTGTGTCTAGTCCATTACAACCTTTGAACTCCAGACACCCACAATGCAGATGTTTCACTGTGACCTTGTCATACAGTTCTCCTTATTAGGACAAAAGTCGTCACCAAAGGTGGTTGTGTGACGAGTGGCGAGGAGGAGGGGGAGGGGGAGGGGAGGGGGGGGGGGTAAGGGAAGACTCCTGTAACTTTCATTGATCGTCATTACGAAATCATGTTAATGTTTTCTTACTTGTGAAACACAGTCCGGCACTCTTTGCACTGCGTTGAATGCGGATCGAAGGCGAAAATGATTTCATCTTTTCCACAGAGCTCGCAAACAAAACCTTTAGCTTGACAGAGCTGAAATAAGAAGAACTAAGAGTTTGCAACTTTCAGTGGAAAGTATTTGGTTAAGTTGTTAAAGGTCAAATGAACCAAATATTCTGAAGTTTGAAAAGAATTGGACGAAGCATTGCGGAGATATCGAAATATTAAAATCACTGTTTTTTATCCTTCATAATCGTAGAGCGGTCTGGAAAATTGTCGAATAATTGTCAGAAATAAAACTTGTGACGTCACTGTTGGTGAGCTGAAGAAATGCGGGAAATTTGAAACTGTCGTGGTTTCACGTTCATAGTGAACTTCAGAGTAAAATCACTCAAAATCAAAAGTTAGCACTTTCAAGTTCCCCCAGGACCCAAAACTTAAAAGAGAATGGATTATAAAAATGAAAAGAGAATGCTTCATGCCCTCGAAGCATTCGCGCGTTTGTGTAAAACACTTAACCGAAGACAGCTTTCGAACGAAATCTTGTAGTAAGGAGTTTGTTGGGACCCTCTTTCAAGCTCCGTCAACTTGTAGTCAAGAAAGACGCGGTACCGACGATTTTTAACTTCACTAAGGAACGTTGTAAGCCGGCAATCGGACAAAAAAACAACGAAAAACAGAATAATGCCCGCCGAACAGCGGGCGAACTCCTCGGCCATTCCCCAAGTAAAATGAGGTTAGTATTTAGATCCAAAACCTTCTCCACGGACGACTCACTGACGCAGAAACGCAGCAATGTTTAAGACAACAATGACGTCACAAAGCCAGTCTCAGTTCCATTCCTTCCATTGAAGTGCGCGGTCATTTTGGAAACGTTTTCGAGAAGCCATCGGCTGTCTTCGTACTTTCAACTTTTTTTACTCCTTTTCACGGCTCAGAAAGAAAAATTTCCGCATAAGTTTCCTTTTATATGTTTTTTTTTTTAACATTTCGTCGCTATAAAATGGCTGAAGAAAAGAAGTCTAAATTTTGGTTCATTTGACCTTTAAACTAGCGGGGCAGTCGCTAGTTGAACTCCTTGGGCAAGGTAATAAGTTCTACAGACTATTTGTAATATAAAAAAAAAAATTTAAACCAAAGAAACATGGGTATGGATGCGATTAAAATTCGGCCAGTGTGCACCAGCGATTTGTCATAAAATCGACACGTACGCTACAGCCTTATGACGCCAAAATCAATAACGATGAGATGTTGACATATTTCTGTAGTCGTCCACCTTCATTTAATTGCACCTGCTCATTCTGAAACTTCGCGTAACTCCTTTTTCCGTGCGTATTCCACACGCAATAATATCCCCGCGCCAAACAGGTAAAATTATCCAGCCCATTTCGTGCCCTATATTCTTGCTGCTAAATCGTACTGTTTTGTTATTTACAGCCTGATAAATCTCAAACAGCCAAACAGATTTCATACCTGACAGTCCGATTTGATATGTGTGAGGAAAAGAGAGTGAACCTTTGTAAGAAAGGGTAAAAGCAAGCCAGAATTCACATCAATCAGATCTTCAAGTGAGTAAATGTTGGCACTATCCACGAAGTGCTGTCTGTTTTTTAGCTACAAAACAAAACAATGTCACAGGTGAGACGCTAAGGAAAGATTGTTTTTCTCCTCCTGTTATAAGCGAACAGCTAATATAAAGAACTTACGAGGATTGTTGGTTTGGAACCCGGATCCATTACATTAGAAGGCGAGAGTCATAGCAGTGTACCACTACGAGGAGGAAGGGAAAGGGCCTGGTAACGAGATGAGAGTTTTCGTACAGCAAGCGTTATTACACGCTTCATGTCATACATAAACACAAACGCACAGAAAAGGTTTGCTCTGATTGGTTGGGGTACAATGCACTCGTTTCTAGCCAATCAATGGACTCTGTTAAGTTAAAATTAAAAGTCATTGAAGAACTCTACTCAGAAAAAAAAAAAAGAATCAAATAACAGCACATTTACATTTCAGTTACCTCAAGCTTGTTTCGATCAGAAGCAGTAGTTACATGTATACTAGTTAAACACATACCTGGAGCAGTAGCTTGCTCTCCAAGGCCTCACGGCAAGTAACAAAGTACTTCTTCATAATGAGAATCTCTTCTCTTAGACGCTGAAGACAATAACAAACACAATCATACAGAGATTCAACCTGGGCCTGAATGGACGCAGAGGGCACACTATCCACAACACAAAACTCATTGGAAAGGAATGATATGGGGAAAATCTGAGAAATAACACCGAGCGCAGGGAGACGCCCTATAAATAAAGATAATCAATAGCACACTATAAATTGTAACCAGAACAAAACTGCGGGAGGAAGAAAATTCAGTGACCGACTGAGTGAGGACAAACGACAAACAATGAGAGGTTTACTGAAGAGACACTTGATCGTTCGAATTACATTTTTGCATAATACCTGTATACTGGCTGGTGAGCTGTTTCAGCCCTTGACCCTAAGTCTAGGCTGTGACGGCTCACTCTTATAGCTAAGCGTTTTGACAACTTTGTATCTCAAGTTATTTTATTTAAGGCTCATTATTAATCGTAAATCTCACCTTGACTTCTCTCAATTCCACAACAAACTTGAACAGAGCCGGGTTTAGTTTCTCGATCTTTAACAGTGGCCTGCTGGCCATGAGAGCTAAGAACTGTTTCGATTGTCTTGAAACCTGAATCATGAGAGAGAAGGAGACAGAAAACTGTTATAACTGAGTGAACAGGAAACAACTCACACAAAGTGTTTACCTCCTGTGATTAAACACGAAGCGAGCCTACAAGAGGAACTGCTCCGGACATGCTGCAGATGACAGCTGCAGCGATAGCAGAACACAAGCAAACCAAGCCGTTGTGTTTCCTTTATTTAAAAAGCCCTCCTTCTTTCCCCAGTTCACCTCTATAGATTCGCCTTCGGTTCGATTTAAGCTCGCAAAAGTGGCGGAATAACTTATGTGTTGCGTGGTCTAAGCTCTCTGGCACCTGTATTAGCTCAGGCTCAATTCGTGGGTTCTCTTCGTGTTACGACTGTTACTCACAAGGTTACTAAACAAATCCTCCTCACAGATCACTTAACATTTCGTCTGATTGTCCTAGTTGGGAGAACTAAATTGTTTTTAAGAATAACGAATATCTTGTAACCTTAATACCTCAGTGTGTATAGATATACCTGGCGACGAGATATCTGATGTTGAACACCTCGGGGCTTAGAGCTGACACACAAATTCAAGATTAGAGTTCAATCATGGGCATGGCAAGGCTTGTGTCCTGTAAAATTAATTCTGGGATCTGTTTGACTTTCTGAAGGAAATGCGACGCTTCGACGAGCAACTAAAATCCGTTAGCTTTGTTTCAAATTGGAGTATCAGTTTTGAGGTGATAAGCGAGTGAACTGCTCGATATACAAGCTGCTTCCATGCATGTGTAGGCCATTTAATAAATGATACATACAGCAAGGGATATGATGCACAATTTCACGGCGAAATACTGAAGCCGTTGGAAGTGAATACCTTATACGTGGTGAAGTCCCAATTGTGTACAACACGTGCGGGGATTACAACATGATCATTCCAGTGACACTCTTCACAGAAATACTGCCCTGTGTAATCACAAAGCCTTCCTTCTGAACGCTCACCCCCTGAAAATTTTAACATGAGATGTTTTTAAGAGGTGTAAGCAAAAAAAAAAAAAATTGCAGCTTGGATGCAGGCACTTCTTAAAAACTACAACCAATTTTTTTCCACGAAGTGATTAGATCCCAAAAGAAACTGTTGAGGTGTGGCAGCGAGAAAGGAAAACACAAGTAGATTATCAACTTGGAGTGTTGTAAATTAACTAATGCTCGGAACAACAGCTTTTTCCAGATTCGTGTCGCCGATTAAGTTACCTTTACTACCTTCACTTTGGCAATCTACTTCAAAGTTCTTATTTTTAATCAGTCTCAATCGTGCCCCAGTCGTAGACAGCTTTTGCTTGATTATTACTTTTGAACTTTCTTGAGTTATTTTTGAACCAGATAGTCTAGCCGTCACCAATTGAGTTATTTCATTGCAGACAATCTGGTATTAGTTACAATCAAATAAACCTCGATGATCAAAAAACATCTGGACACTGGGGCGTCATTCAGCACTTCTTAGATATAAATCTTATGACTTTTCTTCCCGTTAAAACTCACTTGTCAATCCTATCTGTTTCCTGCATTCGGCACACTTATACTGCTGTGACGACAGCCCTGTCTCTGGACTAATCTTTAAATTGTACGTACTGACGGACACCTGTCAAGAAACAAAGACGAGTCAATGACTACAAAAAATATTTCTTGGAAAACATTTCTTGACCGTTTAATATCTGCTGTACAAACATGCAAAACCTCTGGGAAATTTGACTCGCCGAGGTCAGGAGTGTGTTGGAATAACGAGAAGAACAAGACATCAAGTCTTTTATCCACGAAGACGTCAGTGATGTCTCGTTCTTGTCGTTAAACATGCGAAAATGACTTGCTTTTTTCTTTGTTTGTTTTTCCAAAAGGGCGAAATGACTACAATTACCATAACTAGCAGCAGTAGTACGAGTGGCGGAGAAGCTTTTTGTAAAAGAGCGATAAAGATTATGTACTTATTGACTAAGTGGGAGGGCCGGACGGGAAAATACTTGGTTCGAGGTCCGTGCGTCCTGACCGAGAGCCAAATATTTTCCCGTCCGGCCTGACCTGACTCAGTCAATAAACATTTTAGCCTATGACCACTTAGTGTTGAAAATTTTAAAAATTCTGTTTGAACCTAAATAGGACGCGATTACATAACATCAGTCGACCGCGCGCGGAACAACTACAGAAAAGATTCTAGAATAAAACTTGTCATTTATTTCTTCGCTTCGAACAGGAAATTCAAGTTTGTACTCAGTTTTAAGGAGCCGACGACGACGACGCCGCCGAGGACGACGCATAGTTAAAAAATGAATTTATATTTTACCAGCGAAATTCGCAATTGTCTAGATCTGTTCGGTCCGCCAATGGCTCTAAAAACGTGCTCTGGCTAAATATGCGATGACAGCGTTCAATTCCAACCGGAAATGCGAAAATTAGCCGTCGTCGTCCACGTTTCGTAGACGACGCAGAACTTGGTCAGTTCACGTTGTTTGCACAGTACGACAAAGAAACGTGCAAAGATTTATAACGCACGTGCACAGCTACATTAAACCTTTTGTTTGGTGACGTTCTCGTTGCCGTCGTCGTCGTGGTTTGCTTAAGCTCCCTTTTGTCTCTTCAAACAACACTGATGTGGAAACTGCAGAGCAATTTTTCCTATTGTACACAAGGTATGTTTGTGATTTCTCTGGTTTAACCAACTTCTCCCAGAAGCTCTGGAAACTCGAAGAAAACTGAAGAAAACATTTATATCGTACTTTGCTTTCTTCACGTTGTTTTCTTGCTTTTGACCCACGATGAATTCTTGATAAGTTCCACTGAAAGAAGTTTCGCCTCAAGAGTCTGTCCGCTTATTCCAAAGGTTAATTATCGGACAGTTCATCCGGAAAAGTTGTTTTCTTGACCGCCTGTTTGCTTGTTGTTGGCTTCTGAGAAAGTTGTGAACTTCTTCATTTGTGAGGAGTGTTCAGTTGACTTTCTTTCTGTGCTTTCGGAGTTAAACGGCGACTGAAGTAGTTCTGGATAGTAAAATTCGCTCTCAGATGTTCACTTCCATCACTTATTTTGAAAACAGAATTTTACAGCAAAAAAATTGTTTTTGTCATTAACTTGCATCGATTTTGCCGTACGCGTTCCTTGCAGGTCGTACGCATTTCTGGTAGGACCGTACGCGTTTTTCCGGCCCTATCACTTCGACGCATACGGCCCTCATACGGGACCTTTTCTCTCATGGTTTTCCAAGGAAATTGCACGCGATGCCGTACGGGTCATATGATAAGAGTAAATATGTGCCAGCGAAATTTTTCGGAAAATGAAAAGAAATCATAAGAGGCGCGAGTTCCAACTATTCGAGGTCGTTGTACATACTCTCGGCTGTAGTCGCGTACACGAATATGGCTTTCGTTTAGTCAAGGAACAAGTGCAATTTTTTGCCAAGTGGATCCATGAATTCTCTGAACGGCGTGACGTCAACATGACCTCATGAAAACACGTCATGTAGCTTTGCAACACCGCGGGCTCGAGAGATTCTGGGAGGAAGAGCTCATTCATAGAAATACTAATGTAGGTACCAGTTTCGTGGCCGTGACACCCAGTTCTTACCTTGCGACTGGCACAGGGTCTGCGAATCAACTCCAAACAACGTCTGTGGCTGTGATAATTACAAGCTGACAACAAAACAAGTTAGTTTTACAAGCACTGGATATCCAACATTACAATTTAAACAGGGAGCCGGGTTGTGAACACACAGCCTAGTGTTAGCGCTTAAGAGTATTCGTACATTCCCGGAAGGCGCGCTAGTCTATTACAAGTTTGCCCTCCCCTCTGGAATTTGCTTGAGCGTATTTACACTCTTGAGTAGAGAGAGGTATTGCCAAGAACTTAAAAGTCTTGATCACTCTCAAGGAACGTTCAGTTCTTATCACACCGCACAATATCAAAACAAAACAAGAAGTAAGTAAGGTCAGTTTTGCTTTTAAGGCTTTCAAGTGCCCACCAAAACAAAAATGGCGAACTATATTGTTATTTTCAGATTCTACAATTTATTAGCTTTAGAATGATATATAATTTACCGAGGTTCTTTAAAGCAGTGGGCAAAGAAAGTATTTTCCGGAAGGCACCCCTGAAGGTCTACAGTAACCTTAAACGACTTGCTCAAGAACGTAAAAGTCTTGATCACTCTCAAGAAAAAGTTTAAGGAGCTGGAAGAACCTTCTAATTGGATAACTCAAAGTTCTTATCACACCGCACAATATCAAAACAAAACAAGAAATCAGTTATCAGTACCTTTGCATGTGAAGAGTGACTGCCACATCCAGATTGTTTTCCCACATTTATCACAGCTTAACTTTTTTCCTGCGTCTTCTTCCTTGACAAACACATGGCTCAGAACTTTTCGCGCGTTAGAATTATTCGCTGTTTTGGAATCCTGCAGGGTCAAAATTGCAAAGGAAGACAAAGAATCAGCGTGTTATAGAAAACTACAAAATAACTGTATTTGGAGTAACAAATTATATTACAATTTGAAAGGGAGTTCAAGTTAACTCTACACCAGACCTGTGTTTCCTGGAGTTTCAGCCTGAGCTGGACCAGTTTGTTGACAAGTTTGTTTTTCTCGTCAGAGTCTTCAGGTGTTGTGTTAATGAGATCTTTACAGGCATCTATGGCATGGCGTAGTTCTTCTGAAGTGGACACGCCCATGAAGGACTATGGGAAAATACACAACAGGATCATAGATCAATGTACTAAAATAAATAAATTTAGGTGTATATGCCAAAGAAATGTGCCAATCCAAAGGAAAATCCAAATAAGACATGTATATCCGGATTACTATTGTATCAACAATGACTAATGAAAGCCTCATGAAAGAGTGAATCCTACTCTACACAAGGTAACTAAACCTATGATAGAAATTGTACCACAAATTTAAAGTCATGACATCATGTAGCATATGCACTATACTACACAACCAATTCTTCCTACTCTTTCCAGGTACTTCTACCACATTTTTCCTAGATTTCTAGCCTTTTAAAAATTCTGTTCAGTTTTATATATATTTTAACATGTCTATAAACAGAATGAAAATTAAAATTTTCATAAACACCCCTTAGTGGTAACACCCCTTGACAGTGGTAAAAACTACTAGGTTGCTTTAAAAAAAAAAAAATAAAAATAAAATTGGTTCAAAAATTATTATTTTTAATAAAAACCAAATGTGTGTACCTCAGGAGGAGAGAAGTGATCCTCTTCTAATCCAAGCAATTCATCAAACATCTCGTACTCACTAAATTCACTACCAGGGGAGCCAACATTGAACCCCACATCAGCTTTAGAGCTCTTTCTACTTGATGAGCCACTTCTATATAGCCAAGAGTCAGATGCCGTAGAGCTTCCAAATGTCGAAGTTCGATAAATTGAATCCATAGTATTGTTCTTGCTACTTCTTTGTGAACCAAGTGGAAATGAACCTGATCCATTAAAGCTACCAGAACTTCCACTTAGTGAATGTCTGTCAGCATTTTTGTGGATTCCAGGAATGATGTTCAAGTCTTCACCTTCGTAACTTGTATTAGACAAAGCCCTCTCTTTTTCAATTTGCCACATACTGTCAACTTGTTTTGGTGTACCGCATTCAAAAGCTGCCAACGCAGCAAAGTGCTCTGTAGTTTCAGTCTCATTAGCAACATTTACTTCTTCTGCTACCTTATTAGATGGATCATGATCATTTTCGTCATCCATTAAACCTTCAAAAGGATTTTGAGATGACAGTTGGCATTCTACCATTTGTGTGCATGTATCTTCGATGAGATTTGATTCATGGACAGACAACTGCTCACAAACAGTATTGCCACCAGACTTAAACTTTGAATCCAGCCCTTCCATCATCAAGTCACTTTCTTTGTTTTTGCCTTCAACTGCATTTAAAATGTCTTCCTTATGATGAAGAGCTCTCCCTTCAAGTTGTATAGTCCCATTTACTGTTATTTCTTCAGACATAACACAGTTCGGCTTAGCCTTAGGAACAACACTCGAAGACTGTTGAACTTTGTCTGTAATCATTTTCTGAAGTAATGTTTCTGTCACTGGTAATTCCATTGTTAACGAGGTTACAGGGCTTGTTTCTCCCTCGCTTGTTAAATCATTGTCAGTAGTTTTACTTTTTTCAGAACTTTGATCATCTTCAGTTATGTTAACATTTGTTTTCGTCTCTTTGTCAGATGTTTCCAAATCTAAATCTCTGTGCATTTGAATAACTTTCTCAATGTAATGTGATTCCTCAACATCTGCACTCTCAGCAATCATTGCCACCCCTGCCTTCTTCTTTTTCTTCTTTTTCTTTCCACTTTCCTCAATTTTCAAACTTCCAGTTTCTTGGCTGTACCAATGAGAACAGAGTTCGCGTCCATTCCAGCTGTTTGAGGGTGAACCATAACCATTAACTAGGCTTGATCTTTCAGGTAGGTGTGTTATATTGCCTTATGAAAAATAAAATATTTAATAAGTGAGTTATTACTAAATTTGATATCTTCAGAAGGTTTTGCTGGGGAGAGACATAGACCAAATACAAGAGAGTGGCACAAATCAAGCCTATCTCTTCACTGATGGGCAGTTACCCTGAAGGGAATATTAACTGTATCATCTGACTAACACTGAAGAGAAAAAGCTTAAATCACACTTTGGCCATTAGGCCCACCCTGCCGTAGCTTATCACAGTATGAACAGCATCACAGCTACTGTAACATGAAGCATTAAGGAATATTGCTACTGGATGACAAGGAAATCCATCACGGTTTTTGTCAGCTTTTTCTACTAGAATGCTAATACTGCAAGAGTGATTGCCTTGTTGAAGAAAAGAACATCCATGATGTTAAGCATCTGTGGCCTAATGATTAAGCCGCCAGATCTGCTACAATGATGAAAACAGGTCTGTCTAGCTGTAAGAAATGAATGGAACCCAATCCTCCCGCAACTAATGGTTTGCATACCTGCACCAACAATGACTGGCTGAGCTTCAGCTTCAGTGTGTCTTCGGGAATTGCTTGTCAAAGAACTACAAAGGAGTACACTGTAAATGATCAACATCAAAATAAAACATTCCCCTAAAGTAAATAAATACAAAAAAATACCACATGAGGGTAGTCCTAAATAGCTTTCATTTCAATGATCGTGCACAAGTTAGCAAGTACACTGTAAGTAAGCAAGTAAGTAAATCTTTATTTTCTCAGGGAAACTCCTGGGTGGTGGGTACTCTACAAAGTTTTATATGGGGAGGCTCCACCTCAAGATCCAACCCCTTAACCTTCTGTACACCATTTTGACAGAAAAGGTACCCCTTTGGTAGACCTGAGTTTTTTTTTGAAAGAGGCACCCCTTTTATTACATACCTAAGAACCCTTGGAATGCAGATAATGAGCAATATTACAAGAGCACATCAAGCATAATTAGAAGAGATGTTAACCAGAAAAAATAAGTATTTTATTTAGTTCATGTTGAAGTTGGACTTGAATGGTAGATACCCCTAGCCTTGCGCATACCCCAACTTCTGAAATCCCTACCCTATTACACTGTATATACCAGCCCCCCCCCCCCCCCCCCCCCCCCCCCCCCCCCCACCACAATAATCACACCACAACCAACAAACAACCACCGAAACAAAAAAAAACAAAAA
>Ga0126339_10000235_pt1 | contig 26617 bp, 14 predicted proteins | sample OrbTmetagenome_2_FD_92532 | JGI IMG/M metagenome (GOLD analysis project Ga0126339, IMG submission 92532) | Coral microbial communities from Petempiche,Puerto Morelos, Mexico - Orbicella T R C metagenome | ecosystem: Host-associated > Invertebrates > Cnidaria > Coral | place: Petempiche,Puerto...
TCAGAAAATTTTATTGTGTTTCAAAAAAGATTGTTGTGTATCAGGAAATTTCGTTGTGTTCTGAAAAAGATTGTGGTGTTCTTGAAAAGATTGTTGTGTTCTCTAAAAGATTGTTGTGTTCTCTAAAAGATTGTTGTGTTCTCTAAAAGATTGTTGCTTTTCAGAAGAGAAATTGAGTTGTGTTTTGCCCCTATGGGCCACCGTACTGATAGCGTGGCTCAGCCAATCAGATTCTTTTTCTTTTTTTCTTTTTTCAGCCAACCAGATTGCAGTATTTACATTAGTATACTACAGTATAACTGAATTCTAGTTGTTAGTTGGTCATATCCACAACTTTACCGCTCTATTTCTGTCTTGTACGGTGCATTGTTTTGGCGACACTCAAACACATGCGTATATCTTGTCCTATTAGGCAACTGACCACCTGCTATGGTTGGTTTTGAATAAATGGCGTTGTGCTTACTCGATTTGTTTGACATAAATACTAAAGATGTGCCCTAGTCACAACTATGGTATATTGATGCACCAAGTTCTAAGGGAAAAGACTTTTTTGTGGTAATTTCTTGTACATACAACTGCAAATAGCTGATGAGTGAGCGTGTAAACGCGCAAATAGTTTTACCGCAACTTAACGAAAAACCCGTGACCTAATAGCTACAGCTTATCCTAACTTCTCTCTTTTGACGAGTTCTAAATCACAATATTAAAGAAATTAAAACTGAACTACAGTGTTGTTGGAATCGACAACACTTGATTCCCATATACCTTCCTCTTAACAAACGAGACAGGTTATTTTCTGCAAAAGATTCAAAAGAAATTAAAGACGCGTCAAATTTTACATTTATTTTAGTATGTTTATTGTAGTATGGTTAATTTTGTGTGTTTCATTTTCTATACTGACTGCATACATATTGTGTAAGCCCATTCTTCGTTGTATTTTTTATTCCGTTAAAATCAAATGGTTAAATTTGTTTTTTACTAGGCTTATTTCAGAACAAGTATCTTTACGTCTCTGGTTTCACGGAGCCCTTCCTTGCAATCTATAGATGAATAAACCAGTTTATTCAGTGGCGCTTTTTTAAGTTTTCAGCCAGTGCTCCTAACTAATGTATTTTTTAGCTTTCGAGTTATACCGTTAGTGAAAACCTTACATTGCTTCCAAAAAATCGTTGCTTTACTCGCAGCATTTACTTATTTCCCACTGACATAAGTTGTGTGGATACACTATTTGTTACAAATTTTCAAATCATTGAAGTTTGAAGTAAAATTCGTAACCATAACATGTTTCCCGCTATGCGAGGCAGCGTGAATATGTATAGATTATATTGCGCGGCACGCAAACCTAGAAATAATTAAGGCCAATTCTAGGATTCGGTTGTGAATTTTCTCGGCAAATCCCTACTGCGTATCTCATGCAATCGAAACCAAGCATATATGTTACAATTTATCCAAACACACATTTTGACTAGAAGGGAAGGTATTATAAGAAGGTTAAATTTTCGCTCCTTAAGAACACCAAAGAGAGCTTAATTATGTTTTCTCTGAGTTTTATTTGAAGTTGTTTGCTGTTCACCGCCGAAAAAGCCGCATCCCCAAATTGGCAGGTGTCTAATAACAAAGGCGCCAGCTCTTGTTCCGTCTGGATATCTAGTCGCAGTGCTCTTGAAGAAATAAACACATACACGCGACGTGGCGACTGATCGCGAAATTTTGTAGGGGATGGCATAAACACCCGACTGGTTGTGAAAAATTATCCAGTTGTTCTCAGCACAATTAAAGTGTGGCAGAATATTTGCGCGTGCCTCCCACTTGGAAACAAAGTGGTCGATTTGTTCTTCAATCATTTCCCAAAACACGAGCAAAACAGGTGGTTTTTCAGTTGTATTTCGAGGAGCAATTACGTGCTTGAGAAAAACGAAAAAAAGTGTTTTGGGTCGACTGAAGTGATCATGCCGTCGACTGATTTCTCGGGGTCCTCACTTGACGCTGCAAGTAGCGAGGTTGTTTTCCACGTTTCTGGCGTTTTGAAAATAATGATCGTGGTGGTTTTTAAATTTACACGAATATGATCAAGGTATTTTGATCCTAATTCTCTTTTTATGAAGCGAAGGTCGTTAACTGAATTATAACCAATGGGAGTAAAAATCTTAATTTTGATCTTTTTCTTGACCTATTTTTTGCCTAATTCCCATATGAAAACCCAGTGCGATCGTCCTCTTATTTAAAACTGTCTCGTGGTCCTTGCTTTCAAGAAGTCTCTTAAACACTGTCCCCGTTCAGATTGGAGTAAAATTGAATAATCCCCACATTTTTAATTTTACAACTCATATTTAATCCAGTTTATGCCAGTATACCAGCTAAAGTAAACAGAAATACCCGCCTTTTAAAAGGGACAAAAACAACAAACAAATTAGGAAATCGACGGCAAGCTTTTAGCTGAGGTAAGAACGACTGAGTTAATTTTCGTTCGTTGAAATACGCAACTTTAGCGTAGTTACGAGGACCAGAAAAATAATTGTAAATTATTTGCGAAATAGAGGAAGTATATGCAAGATTATATTTATTTGCGATCGAAAGCCAATATCGCGGAATGTCCGCCATGTATACTGAATTTTTGCCGTCCAGCATTAATTAAATCAGATCGCGGCACTATGTAAATAAGTGAAGAAAGGTTCAAGGAAGTTTTTCTAGCTTTCCCCGTGTTGTTAGCTTGTGTTGTGGGTCGGCGTGCCGAGCAAATAACGATCCGACGATGAATCTAAATATTGACCCCTTTTCTCCGCTCGATATTTGAATAACATATAGTTAGTAATGAAACGCCATATTCGTATTAAAATAAACAGTACATATTACAACAAGCCGACAACTTCCTCAGTTAGAAAACACGTTATAATTTTAGATTGCGAGCTTGAAAACCAACTAACAGTACAAGGATGTAAGCACGCGCGTCTTGATATTTTTCAGTAGTTTTTACAATTATCAACTCCGTGGTTTTGTTTTCCGCGAATTCGATATTTCAGTTTCAAGCTGCGCTGAATGTTGGAAATTGTAACGCATTTCCTCTTACTCCTCCTATCTCATCCTCAGAGACAGCGGGGCGAAAGATTTAGACGAAAACAAATCGTTCCTCTATTCGCTGAAAGTCTTCCGCACACTAACAGATCGCAAACAAATATCTGTCATTGTCTTCGCTAATTTAAAATTGCGATAGGTAATAAACACAACACACTTTGGTCAGGCTTTATCTCAAGCGACAAGATCATTAGTTTAGGGGAAAAATGCAAAAATACATGGCACCTTAAGCATTCGACGGCTCGTTATCCGAAATTTGAGCTGCGGCGAATCATATTATTTGAACTACTTCAAAAGCATTTTAACACACTTTTTTTTTCATTAACGAAGGTCTCGCTTTTTTCATTGGGAAGGGAGGGACTTCTTGCCAAATAAAGATTTGAATACAAGATTCAAAATACGGACTAATTAATAGACATTCAGAAAACAGACAAATCACAAGGCAGATGTCACACCCCTCGACATGTCTTTAAGAGCGCTGCCAACGCGCTTTTTTCGTCACTTGGCGACAACAATCATTTCGTACGCGTGTTTTTACGCATTGTCTCTTATTGTTGTTACAAAGCGCACCAGGATAACTACGGAGGTACAAGCGTGCAGAGCATATTAGTCCACAACAAACCAGTGGCGACATGAACGGCTCCAGTTGTGGAGGTGGCGCTAACACCACATTCGGCCTGGCTAACATGATCTCGCAAGCCAGTTTCGTCATTTTTATTCTGATTCTCGATGTCTGCGGAAATTGCCTTGTGATCGGCGCGATTCTTCGTTACAGACGACTTCGAACAATTACCAACTACTTCATCATCTCGTTGGCAGTATCAGATCTCCTTATCGCCGCGCTTTCAATGTCGTTTCGCATTCACCACACTCTCAAGTCGCTGTGCTGGGATCTCGGGGAAACGATCTGCGAATTTTGGGTCTTCGTGGACCTGCTGTGTTCTTGCGCTTCAATAACAAACCTCAGTCTTATCTCGATCGACCGGTTCCTCGCTCTGACCTTCCCTTTGAGCTATAGAAGCATCATGACGAAGGCTAGAGCAATAGCTGCCATTGCGTTCGTCTGGGGATATTCCGGACTGTTAGCATCTCTCTCCTTCATGAACTGGTCTGCGGACGCGTCCACAAGCGCTAGTGGAGAATGCAAGAAAACTGACCGTTACTATTACACGTTTGCTATAACCGCAGGCTTTTTCCTGCCTTTAATCATTCTCGTCATCAACTATTCTATGGTCTTCAAAGTCGCCTTCACTCAGGCGAAGAAGCTGCAGCAGTTGAAATCAGCGAGTTCGATGGAGCCTGCTGAAACATCTGATGCCGACTTTAGCCCCGATCCACGGCCCAGCGTCATCAGCATCGGACGGGTCGAACGTAAACGACGAAAATCGATCGTGCGCGAGCTGAAAGCCACCAAGACCCTGGCGATTGTTATAGGGACTTTCATCGTGTGTTGGCTTCCGTTCTTCATCATAATGTTCGTCGTTCAGTTTTGCGATCTCTGCTTGCATAAAATTCATCCCACCGCAACACAATTTGTCGCGATCGTATTCGTTTATGTTTTACCACTGTTGAACTCGGCTGTCAATCCCATCATCTACTCGAGCTTTAACAGTGACTTCCGTTCCGCTTTCAAGGACATTTTTATCCGCGTCTGCACAATCTGCGGACGGGACAGCTACACTCACAGATCGTCCTCGGGAGACGAAGACGTTTCTGTCGTGACATTTTTCCAGAGCAAATACTACAACGGTACAACTCCACAAATAGTGATCCAAGAAGCGAACTCGGCATCCGAAGAAGGGGATTCAGTATAATTAGACAGTTATTCTCGATAGAGAAAAGATTCATATCAGCGGATCTAAGCTAGTAGGAGCTACTCGACTGAATTTCGCGCGGCGAAAAGAGTCGCTTAAATAAGCACTATAGCGAGTAACACTAACTCTCTAAATAAATTGCCTCCAGATCACTGTTTTTGTTCAGGCGCTTCCACGGTCAAAAATTAAACAAGATTTCAATTTTACCTTGTCGTTTTGTCTACTGAACTGCTTTAATGAATGCGGCTAGATCTCTTTTGGCGACACATCAAAAGTGTCATTAACCGAAAAAGCTCTCAAGCAAATTTGTAGCGTTGGCGTTGAACATTTCTTTAACTCTGCGATACATGTTAATTTTGATATTCCTTAGGAAATAAACCATTTATTGAAATAAAAACATTAAGGATAGATGTGCATTCTGATTGATTTATACATCTGTATAAACTGAAATATAAGAAATCGCTAGAGCTAAACGAAGCGTTTGTTTAGCGGCGGAACGATAGCAAATTCTGAGGAAAAAAATAACTTTATGCAAAGTTCGTTTAGCAAGTTTGTCTTTCTGGCGATGCGCGTGCTTTTTGCCTGAAGATGACTGGATAACAAAAATAAACTAATGGATAAGTTGTCTCGAGCCTATATTCATAAATAATGAATGAGAAGGATAAATCCACCAGCGTCGAAGAAAAGAACATCGATACAGCAAGCGTGGATGAAAATTTTCTCCTTATTCTCAACCACCTGTTATCGAGCGAGTGAAGGCGGTTTTGGCGCGCTCTCGCGAAGGAGACAACCGTGAGAAAACAGTTCACGATTTTCAGAACTACTATTTTTACGTGCCATCTGACGCTAAGTATCGGCAAAATATTTTTTAAGCCAGAAAAAAGACATGTACATTACAAGTGGTGCCATTGCTTCAATTTATTCGACTGTCAAATGAGCGCGGCCTTGCCAGACGTAATGTTGATATGATTAGCGAATTTTGAGGTTTTCTGACGCCGATACAATTATTGGCGAAAAAATAAATTCAATTTAACGATTCCTTTTTACTTGCCGATGGCCATTGCCCCTTTGAGAACAACCCTGTGTACTGAGAAAACTTTGAACAGTAAATTTTCTTTGATCTTTGTTAAGCTTGTTGAATAATCAATGGGTTACTTTTTCATTAGCATTTGCAAATCGATGAATATGAGAGCATATTGTAACATAGAAACCAGCGAAAACCCTTGCTTGTAAAACCGTAATTACGCATTTCCTCGAGATATTGAGGAAAGAGGTTTTGTCGAATGATATTAGGCTGGTAGCTTGGGTGAACGATAACGGCATCTTAGCAACGTGATCCAATCATTTATTGTTATTGTTATCCACCTCGCGAAAACGTGCGAAACTAGTATATTGCCCCGGCACTTTAAACTGACTTCGGCATATTTAACTTGATTATACAAGAAATTTAAATTGAAACCTTCTGAGAAAAAAAAAAATTATTCAGTTCTAGTTTGTTCCAACTGATTATCCTTGCAAAAGGGCAGAATTGTTTCGACAGGAAAAGTTGTGCTTTCCCTTTTTATTGTCAACAACCACGCTAGCTTTTCGCAATTCGAAGATTGTGAAAGACAATCGGCGGAATTGGACAACTTCCAACGTAGAAGAGATATTTATTTGCCTGACAAAGCGCTGTATTCAGTTTTCGTCTGTTATTTATGGCATGACGACTATTCTTTCCATTTCTTCTCCTCGTGGACCTGGGAAACGGAATCCAAAATAGCAGCATAATGTCAGTTTCAATGTAGAAAGCTGATTCAATAGAAGCTATGTTTCTGTCCACAGGAAATCGCAGTAAACCGCTTTTTTTTCAGTTTCGTCGGGCTAGTCTAAAGCAAAAGATAACCATTGTGCTTTCATTAACGATGAGATAAAGAAAGAGAGGTTTTCTTTTCCGCTGGAATTATCAAAATTCACGGCGATAACAAAACACAAGTAATAAATGTGAAATATAAAACAGATGTCAGGTCGTGTTCTTTTAACGCGAAAATGCAAATCCAACAAATGTATTCGACTCCTGTACAGGAAGTTGCTGTTTTGAATTTTTTAAAATAAATGTTATCTCGTCAAAAACATCGTCACACAAGACATCTTCAAACTTAAAGCGTAAACATTTTCCCGAGTTTAAAAGAGTCAAAAGAAGTGGTTGTTTGCGCGCGAGCCCACTTTACGGGCTGAATTTGCAAGCTGTTGTGGTATAATATAAAAACTGTTCTTCCTTGGGTCAAAGTACTCAAAGCTGTAATCTAAGGGAAGACGTAGTTGAAGAAGCAAACAAGTTTAATTTTGTGATTTACGTCAAAAGCATGCTTGCTTAAGTCCTATAGTAGAGCCTCAATTATTGCACAGGACAGCTGGCCTTGCGAGTGACACTGCCCTCTCATTTTACATCTTATGCAAACAGTTTAAGCAAATATAATTTCAAAAGACGAAACAGTCGTATGCAAAGGTACCTATATTATTTTCATCCAGCAATTTATGATTATGAATCCCCAGGCACTGTATGTGGCCATGAAACAGTGATTAGAGATTTAGTAAAGTTTTGTCGGCGTTCAACTGTTTTGATTTATCCGCCCCCTTTGCTCGCGTAGGAAGATCTATCTATTTGCACGCATTTAAATATAAACCATGTATGCTGACAAGGGCCTATGATAGTTTAATTTCAGTTTCAAATTCAGCAGCGAAAAGAAATTGTTCTCTGTATTGGTTTCCTGCCTCTCTTGGATCACCCTAAAGATACCGCAAAGTTTTGCTGGAAGCGAACTGAATCAATTTCCTTACCTTTTCGTTGGTTCAGTTGCAGTTTGTTAATAAAGCGGAGAATGTAAATCGAATGTTTCACGTAAAAGTTCATTTAATCATTTTCTTATAAATTAGGCAGCGGCAGGTAACATGCCTTTATCGCCCGTTATAGATTGAATGTTTGCAATGTACAAATTCGTCTTTTTCGTTAGCGGAACCTTTTGCGAATTTCAAGCTCGCTAAAATGAAACGCGGTTCTTTCAAAAAGAAACTGATCTCGTTGTTCCCGTTTTATTGAGTATTATACCAAATAGTCCGATTTCTAAGCAAACTTTGCGGCAACCGAAATATGGGTAAAAATGACGTGACATGTGACATTTCCATTATTAAAATCCATCTTTTATTTATTTCTTGGGTATTTTACAGTTTCGCCTTTCGGTCTTGCTGGGAAATCGGACTAAATATAGTGGTTTATTCCGTTTATCGGCCCCAAAATTTGTTTTTCAACAATTATCGCCAAGCATTTTTGACAGCTTAATTTAAAGGAGGGCGGCCTAATGGACTGCCCTGGTCGATTAAACGACTCATCACTATTCGCATTTGCTGTATGACATGGCGTAAAATTCAACAAGAAACTTTTTGCATTTAAGGATGTTTATTCAACTGGACATGCCCTCGACATGTATGCCGATATCACGGGTTAATGTGGCAGTGTTATATTCCTCAATAGGGAAACTCTACTCTCCTCAGTGTTAAGGCATTGTAGGACATGTACACGATATCGCATTGCTAAATGGCAAGTTTATTTTTTATATGGAAGAAATATAGTTTTGGTTGCTGACGAGTAGGTGATAACCTAAGCGGAAGAAAAAATAATAGAAAGGATGATGAAACATTCGCTGATGATTTTCAAGAGACTTTAAAGATTTGCACATACAATATATTTTTGACACATGGCTTGAAGTTTTGTCATGGTAAATTGCAATTTACGCCTGAAAACCCGCAAACAGAAAGTTGAAAGGAACACTCCGACAGCATTTCAAACAATGTTCCGCTTGCTTTACCTGAAACAAAATACAGCTACTCGAATTAATTTTGCATTTTTTACAAAAATGAAAGACCGAACATCTTTACTTTTTTCGATTTCTGTCTTCTCTCGAAGTTTTAGTTCTTCTTTTTTTTTTTTTGCCTTTTTGCGGGAAAAATGGCTCTCTTATAAAACTGTTATCACAACACCCCACCGTCACGAAGAAAAATGATAGTTATTGACTAATAATGGAACAAAAGATAGCCAAAACAACTACTAACTATTTGAATGATTTCAGCTTGGTCTTTAGTATGCAGTAATATTCAGTTCTGTGTATCTACCACAAATTTTTATAGTTTAGGAAATAGAAATCAACGAAATCAGATTCACTTAATACTTTTTATGTGCGTCGAGAAAATATTCATGAATTTACTTATTAATAAACTCAAACATTTTATAATTATGACAGTTTTCGTGCGTTTGAAAACAAATTCGAGACAACGAGTCGAATAAAGCACGAAAGTACATGAGATGCTAACAAACTTGACGTTGGTAATTTACAGACTTTTAAAACTGCATTGTGTCATTGAGTTTGGTATTCTTAGTGTGCACTTCTTAAACAATGCATCACCAGCCATCGAAGTAGGTTGAAACTCTATACATTACATTGAAATCTTGCATTTCTATTTAAAAAAAAAAGAAACCAAGGCTTGGAAAACCAGGTGAAAAATTATTTACGGTTTTAAGAAAACACCTTATCCGAGCTAGTGATAAAAATATGTAGTAGAATAAAAATTATTTTGGTAATTGGTAATTTAATAGGCCGAAAAACCTTGAACCAGGATTGCCCTTAAGTGCACATTTGAAGGTCTTTAAAGACACCGGGATTTAGTAAAGTAGGTTGTGATGAATGATAACCTGGATGTAATGTGGGTGTGATTTTATGTCATCGGAACAGCCAAAATTTCCAAACTGAAGTTTCTTTATAGATTGTTATCTCTTAGAAGAGTCAAAGAATCACATTTATCTTTGATTTTTATTCATAATCAAACGATGTACTCAGCTGTTGATTTTACACGTCCATTAGGTTATATGTACCATCTGAAGTCGCTCGTCCCTTTAGTTTAGACAACATTTGCATGGATAATTGTTAATTTTAGAATGAAGAGAAAGCAGAGATAATGCAGTGATTGGCTGATTGAAACGAAACCTCTAATGGGCTTCCATCGAAAACAGATAATTCACCTGCACCCATGCACGACTCAAGTTCGTAATCAGGATCATATTTTTCCGCTTTATTTCATCGTTCTTTTCAACTAAACATTTTCTCGCATACTCTAAAAATCAACAATATTCTGTAATATACCAGAAACTCAGCTAATGTTGGCAAAAGTTGATGTTAATGACACGAATCGTTTTTTTTTGTTTGTTTGTTTTTTTTGTTTCTCGCTGGCGTTTATTTCATTGTTTTCTTTTAAAATAATTGTGAACCATGCAGCCAGCTAAGTCAACAGTTGACGAGAAGCCGTTTGTGCTTTTTAAGGTCCCCTTTCTTCTCTGCTCAGCTGAAAGAGACAGTCATTATTGGACGGTAATGCTATAATTTAGAGGCTTAAATAATCACAATTTTTTTTATAATCATGTATGGTACGATTGCCTTGGTTTATCTAATTATGAAAGAAAAATATTCTGAACACTTTTGTTGATGTCAACTTTCTTTCCCGAGGTGAGCTTGTTACTTGTTAGATATGACAAGCCAGCGACAAATGTCTGTTTTTTTTTTTTTAGATCGCCTCATTTTCGTTGTCTGGTGCAAAAGTAAAATCTTTTTTTTTGGTAATTTTCCTTTTTTTTTTTCATTTGAAAAAAGCTCACTTACAATATATAATTACAATGAATTACTTACAATACAATTCTTACAATAAACTTACCTACAGTACGTTAATTACAATAAAGGTGCTGTTAATTGTAATTAACGTAAAATCATGCACGTGTGCTAAATTACGCCGAATGCAAAAGGTACTTCACTTTTTAAATAATTGTTTTACTCCATTTAGAAGTTAATGGTAGCACACATTTGTTTGGGACTTTAAATTTCACCGACAATAACAACAAACATGATTGCTTTCCAAGAGAAATACTACTTTTCTTAAATGCTGTTACATCATTGGAATTGACCTGTTTTCGCCAAGGCCAGTTATCACTTATTTAGTCCATTGCTGATGTCCAAAACACATTCAGGGAGACAAAATTATACTTTTACCATTTTTCCATTGAATTTTAAATATTTATCATTTGTACAGTAACATCAACACTCCATCCGTGTTTTTTCAGTTGATGTTAAGATGGATTACGTAGGTGTAAAATGAATTTTTGTAAGTGGCTGTGTCACAACAATGCGCATGTCTTAGCGACATGGAAGTTTGATGGGCAGATCATTAACTGTATTCTGATTTTTGAGTATTTTCATGAAGCAGTGGGTGTCATTCGCAGTGGGGTGATGATTTCGTTTGTACGAAAAACTCTTACTTGCGAAGGAACTGATCTTGTGGTAAAACTCTTATAAGTCATGTTTACGGCAGTTTATTAATATGCAGTGGCAGGTCTTTTCGTTGTGCATTTGATTTTTGTTCGCGAGAAATAAACTATTTAAAAAGGACCTGACTCTGTCAGTGATCATACTGAAAGATAGTCATTTGCAAGTGCAAAAAAGGAAATATCCCGAGTATTTCGACAGAACGGCGGCTTATCTCAAAGTAGAAATTAGAAACAACACTGTTGAGAAAAAACTATGTAATAACTTTGGTGGACGGATAAATTTAAATACTTATTGAAAGCCTGTACAATATCGCTGTCTTGCGAGACGAGGGCACCTTAACCATAAATTCTGATCTTGATCCTGAAAAAAGGTTGAGCCACCAAGAATTCTCCTTCGTAAACAGGACGCGAAAATATTTTTACGCAAACTGCATGGATCCGCCACGAATATTCTAAAAAGCCCAGTAGGGACGAATAAAGCAAGTGTGTATGTAAGCAGGTATAAGCAGACCAGTTTATTTTTTCAAAATCTACCCGAGTCAAGGACCGCAACATTTATTAGCTCGGGCTTCATTAGTCCTGTCACGGGGGAGATGTCTTATGATGTAGCTTCTTTCATTAGTAACTCTCATGTCTCTCATTACAGCAGTAAATTTATTGATTGACTACCAATTTTCCTGTAGGATTTGAAAATAGCTCTTTTAACGTAATAATATATTTCTGGCTGCGTTGGTGCCAAGCCATGCAAACCATAGTTGACACAAGCAGGGTCTCATGATGTGTTTAACATGACATTTATAACGTTGTCGGTACATGCAGGGCAGAAGAAAAAAGCGCAGCTGAAGTCCCTTACGAATGATGGCATTATATCGACAGGTGAGTGGAACACTGCCCTAGCTCTGACCTATACTCAAGTGTAACATCTCTGACACAGCAGTGCAGTGCTATTGAAACTCAGGGGACGTGGACGAGCGACTCAACCCTGGAAGAGCTGAGCAAGGCCATCAACGGCCTGCGACCAGGGAAACCTCCAAGAGCGCAATGGGGCTTCTGCTGAAACAGCACGCACAGTCTGTATTCAAGCATGGTTTATAATTGTCTCGCAATTTTCCGCATGCAAAATCCAAAATGAGTATGACCTGCTAAAAACACCCATAATTTTAGCTTTAAGGGCTTATGATTCAAAAGCGGCAAGGTGAAATTTTTTTATATTATCAAATTTTGATTAGCAGATAAGACGCAGCTTTTAGCGAACTTTTCAAAAATCTGTTCATGGGGTTCATATCTTAAAGTTTTGAAAATTTTCGAAAATCACAACGTGTTCACCAATTACTGAGCATTTTTTTGATACCATGATTGTAGCATCAACTGTATAGTAAAAAGTGGTTTTATCGACCCATCAAAATCTAAGTCTTGGAAAGTGCTGGAAACTTGTACACCATAACAGTTGACCTTTGACTGAGCAAGTCTACAATTCAACAACTCGTGTCTGAGAAAAAAATCCCAACAAAATAAAAATTAGGGAATAAAATTTTCAATTTCAAATCGGAACGGCATGCACGTGATTCCAATCCGGGTGGAGAGTTTCGCGCGCTTCACTTGGTGCTTGTTTACTTCTTCGTCCCGAGGTGAAGTTGCAGTCGGTTCAGGACTAAGTATTCCGTACCCGTTGTTGAAAGCCCGTCCCTTTTTTGTCACTGCACTTTAGGTATCATGAGTGCCTTGCATCAGTCTACTGGAATCACGAGTCCAGAGTGTCGACTGAATAGGGTGGTCCAATTCTGACCGGGTCAGTACTTATCGCAGGACTTCCGGCTCTAACCGCCAGAGGACTGTGTCTGTATTCAAGCAGGGGTTGCATTTTGTCGTTTGATGTTACGCATTCAAATTAAAAAAAAAAATTGCTTGAATTGTGTTTTCAATTTTGAGAGAGAGATAGGGATGGATGTGATTATCATGGTAGTTGTATTCATCAAAACAATATCCTGTCCAAGTTGACGAATACAACTACCATGATTCCCTGCAAGCGGATTTCATAGACGGAATTGCCCATTGTGATAAGCAACGAAAGTTTGCTTTTCGCACTTGCAATTCACTGCCCTGTATGTTACATATGAAAAAAAATAAAAAATACAAAAATACAAAACCTGTGCTATTGCTTTCCTGCATGTATATGTGTCTCTGTCTCAAGGTTCACAGGCAAGGCCGAAAAGTACTTGTAGGTACGTGGGCCATCTGTGTTCCACTTCGCGAACAGTGGAGACTGGTTTTTGGGTCTTTCCTGAGTTAAACGGAGAAATGCATTGTGCGAACAGCATTGCATGCTGTCTCTTTATTCTGCGAAAGTAAAAATGTACCAAAAGCAATATCAGACGGCAAAGGCAACGAGAACGCCACCAAACAAAAGGTTTAATGAGTAGGACAATAGCTGTACACGTGCGTCATACGTCTTGGTACATTTAATTTCTTTGCCGTCCTTTGCAAAACAACAACGCGAAATGACTACTTTCTGCGTAGTCTGAGGAACGCGAACGACGACGGCTAAGTTTTTGTATGTTTCTTTGGCATTGAAGACTAGCATTACATATTTAGCTTGAGTAAAATCTAAGATCAATAGACGCTCTGAACAGATCTAGACATTTGCGAAATGCGAAGGTAAAATCATATGTTTATTTTTTACTAGGCGTTGTCCTTGGGGTCGCGGTCGTCATTGGTTAAATTCCCTTATTTTGTTATTCAGCACCTCACTGGGGGCGTGCACGGAGGTGAGGTACTCTATACGGCTACTATAGTTTCGTAAAAGAGCATCATGCGGTAAGAGCAAATGGAACTACATAACTTAGAGAAAATCTTAACTAGCTGAAACGAATGAAAGTTTATTCTAAAGAATGATAATGACGCCGAGGATACTTGCCTGGCCAATTTTAAGATGAACGAATTCGATGAATAGGGTTTATCGTCAAAGGGCATATATCGGATTGTAAAAATTAGAAGACAACTTCGACTGGTTGCCAGGACCAAAGCCGAGAATAACGTCTTACCAAATACTCTTTGCTTTTATGGTGAACAGAGGGTTCTGCGCTTAATCTTCAAATTTTGAGATCAGGGTCCAAATGGAAGAAGACGTCATAGTCAAAACGATGGCTAAGCTTATTAGTTCTTCTGACACGATCGCTGCGCCAATTGCCTGCTAGATTCTCTGGGTCCGGCCGTTGATAGTCGTATTAAGCTCACCCTTGACTAGAGGCTATATGCAGGAGAAATCAAGCAGGTTACAAGCCATTGCATGTTTCACTGGATTAGAATTCAACACTAAGAAAACCAATATCGTGAGGCTCAATAGCAACTCCCAGCATCAAATCTTTATGAACGGAGCACCCTTGGAGGATGTGGACAAATTTGTCTGCCTTGGTTCTGAGATGGGGAAACCAGCGGAGGAGAGACGGATATCAGCAGGAGACTATCCCTTGCCAGAGGTGCCTTTGTAAAACTCAAACCATCATGGAATTTGTAGTGGTCAGCGGTTCTTACGGGCGCATGCTCGTATCAATAAAACGTGTTCTGTGCATCCGCCATCTTGGGTATCTTGTTTTCTACACTTCCTACACTTCAGAATTCATCAGCTTACCGCTACAAGACCAAACTTAAAATCTCCAAGAGTAATGTCCTAGCTGTTCTACGATATGGCGCAGAAATATGGAAGATGACTGAACATGATGCCTGCCGATTGGACAGAATCCAGAGAAGGTGCTCGAGGAAAATTTTTCGAATCTTCTAGCCAGAAAAGATTACTAACAAAGATCTATTCTTAAAAGCTGGGATGATGCCTGTTTCTGACATGATTACAGATAAGCGCTGGAGATGGTTAGGCCATGTTCTAAGGCTTGAGGATATCAACAATGCTAAGGTGTCTAACATGGAGCCCTGAAGGTAGAAGAAGGAGAGGTAGACCCAAGACAACCTGGCGTTGAACGGTTGAGAGTGAATGGCGCAGACAAGGCTTTACCTCGTGGACACAGATTGAAAATATGGCGAAAGACCGTGCAAGGTGGAAAGAGTTGGAGCGCGGCCTCACACACCACCGTGAGGTGTTAGAAGAATGATGATGATGATGATGATGATGATTAGAGGCTCCAAAACGCGAATTAAATAAAGAAATAAAAATATCTTTAATTGACCATTCCCCCAACGGGGCTTTTCAGGGCCAATGAAACCAAATGATGAAACAAATAATACAAATGAACATATCATGGTTAAAAATTCCATCTGGCAGGAGGCATACCAGTTGGCTATTTACAAGCGTGGCCGAGCAGTTGGTCTACCGAGAAACAGCTTCAGCTTAGTGGTCAGAGCGAGACTTAAACCTGCGACCTCCGGAATTCCGGCGCCCTAACCACTCGCTAATTCTTACTTGACTCACAGTTAAGAAACACAAAGGAAACTCATGAAGTCAGGGAACATTCCAGCGATGTTATTTTCAAAAAAGATAAAGTTTGCCGCCCCCTTTTTTATCGTTTCGGAGGGGATAGTAAAGCCAGTCAAGAGTGTCACATGCACAACCTCACATGCTACCTTTAGCTCACCTTTAATATTCACGAAATCCTTGATGTGAGCGCAGTTCAGACGACGTGAAAGATGAAGGTGTGCAAAATGCAGATAGGAGGTATATCCCCCTGAGCGGGATAATTCGTTATTTCGTGTTCCGGCCAAGTGTATGCGTAACGTATGCTATAGCCTGGGAACCGGCTCTCGTGTTTGAGCCAGTGGCGGGAGCGGCGAACCCACGAGAGACATACATGTAAGACGAAACGAGTCCAGTTGAGTTGAGTTGAGTTGAGTATTTAGTCGAGTCGAGTCTAGTTTCTAAGCCCGTCCCCCCCCCCCGCCACCCCCCCTCCACTCGCGTCGCCCTTAAACTCGCTCGCGCGCTAAAGCAAATACGGAGCGCTTGAGTGCGAAACCCAGACACTAGAACCTACTCGCGGGCTACGTATGCTTCACCAAGATGTGATGAGACAGATCGCAGTCTCTTGATGAGAGGCTTGGCAGCTTAGTACAACGCATTCGAGGTTTCCCTCACTGGCTATCAGGGCTGTAGTTCAATATTGGGTAGCGGGGGCCAATAACGATTTGTGTTTTGTCACTGACACTGAAAGCATAAGAACGTTTGGGCATTGAACACTGAAAGAACATCACTGAGTAAGTGGGTTTAGCTCAATAAAAGGGGCTCCTAGAGAGAGCGTACGCGCTTTATTGCTTTAGTAAAGGTAGCAAGGAGGTTTTTCGGAACATGTTCCCCATTTAGGCTCTTTCAGAGCATTTAACAGGGATGGATGGGGCCTGTCCTCGTAGATTCCTCATTGATTAGTTTTGTCGTGCACATTTCAGAGTCACATGATGTAAAAAGACATGAAACTAAGGAACGAGAACGTGACATAGAAACAAGTAAGACTACGCTCATAAGAATATATACCTCCGCAATTGGCAGCTGTCACGCGTGACGCGACGGAAAGCGTGAGAGGAATACGGCCTCACGCGAGCGAGCGAGAAAGCGGTTTCTCATATTCGTGCGGCAATTTTTCCTCTCGCGCGTCGCGTGTTCTTGTCGGTCACACTCGACGGACTACTATTCAAAAGAGAGGCATCTCGTAGTCTGCATCTGATACAGAGCGATACACCAGTTTCTAGTTTCAAAGCAAAAACACTTGCCAGACATCAGAGATTAACATGTGATGAGGAACGTACCGCAACACAGAAGCGTCAACAATCATTTCTGGTTTTGTTTTGCTTTCTGTTATTTAAATTTCTGTTTTGCATCTTGTTTTTGTTTTAACTTTTGTTTTAATTTTACCTTTGGTTTAGATTATAACATTGCACAATACGATTAACAAGGCGTTGCGTTTGTCACCTATATTCATTTACGTTACAATTTGCAACGTGGAGCACCCACAACGCAGTCACGCGAGGTTAGTAGGTCACGCGATGTTCGGTAAAAAATATTTACATTGTTGTCGTGGACATATTCATTGATTGTCTTTCTGAATTTTTGTAAAGATGAACGGAAGATTTCGTGTTAGATCTTAGGGAGAGAAACTCGGTTATTCGTAAAGATTTCGATCTTTGTAGCTGCGTCCTTTGTCATCCTGATGTTACACTATTCACCGAGAAGATTGTTAAATTAAGACTTTAAAACAATGTCTTGTGAGATGGCAGCGGTCATTAGCTGTTGTAAGCTCGAATATTCATTATTTCGATTTTAATATTTATTTAGTTATTTTCATTCAACGCCGCCATCATATATCCACTGCAGCGGAATAAAGTGTTGTGGAATATACGCTTTCTTAATCTTGGATGGCTATTGATATCGAAAACTGTTTAAGAAGGGCTGAGTGAAGTCTTCTTATGTGCTTCTCCTCCAAAAGGCTGTATAGTAGCTCTGAAACAGGTCTCGTCGTTCCGTTTATTTTCGTTGTAAAGACAACTGACCCTCGGGAGCAAAAAATATCACCTGCGATCATTACCTCCCCACAAACCAGCTGACTCAGGAACCAAACAGTTAGCCTTCACTTACAAGGCGTACCGAATAGTTTTTGTAGAAGTTATTGTCCCAGTAAACGTTTCCCCTCACGTTGTAACGAATGGCGAACTCCACATTGCTCGTTTCTTTCAAGAGAGATAGCAATGGTATGCGAAAAAAGAACGTATCCATTGTCCCATCACTTGAAATCGAAAGATGTTCGGCGGACTCCTCGCGAAACGTTTCCCAACCATCCCCGGTGTATCGTACCACAACCTCTTTTTTGTAAGCGATGTTCAACACTCGCACAAAGCCGATGATAGCTTTATCACAAACTACGCTTTCCAGACAAATGTACTGTCGTGTGACTCTTTCAAGAAAATCGTCTTTGTCGACTGGTTGCTCAAACAGGCATGTTAGGTATCGCCGGTGAGCTGCGATCGGCTTTGCCGGAGCTTTATGGTCTTGTGAAAAGCAAATGTCTGTCAGGCTATTCCTCGGAGAGATTTCTACCACATTGACCAGCGAAAAGCCCAATAAATCGGCAAAGGTGACTCTTTTCTTTTTTCCCATTTAGAAGCCCGTGAAATGTTTCACACTTAGGGCTTCTAGCGGGAATGTTATCCAGCTCAAACGTTCAGCGATCGGTTCGGTAAACAACATTCAATCGAACGTGCAAGCATGCACAACTGTTCACGTGAGCAGACAGTCTCCTGCACGTGCACAGAGATAACAGTAATTTACATAAACAACGTTAAAAATAGATCAGCAAATTAAGTTTAAGTGTAGTGATGACGTTTTTCGCGAGTCATGACATAAATCGTCGAGTAGGGGCGCGCTAGTAAGTTTGCCAGGGTCGCGTGATTATGAACGAACGATCGAAACCAGTGGAACAAGTGGAGCAAGGCATGTAAGTGATTCGACCATAATGACTCCACTCTTGCGGGTATACGTACATCAGTAAATGTAGCTGGGCATTGAATCAAAATAAAAGCAGACTGTATGTAATTATGTAAATGATCAAACGAAAGGCAAGTGCACCTGCCAGGGTGCGGTGATGGATTTTTGTCGAATCGTGTCAAGCAAATGATGTCGGTCGATTCCTGCTGCGAAAATCGGTTATTACTAGAATTAATTGCTAGACTAAGACAAAGCAACGAGGGCGAGGAATGGGGCTGAGTCCTGAATCCCTCACCTCACCTCCAAGCCCCTGATAAAACTATTTGGAAGTTTACGAGTAACGCGGGTGCTGAGTGGTTGATGGAGGTGGAACAGAGTTTTGGGGGCTCCGCACGAGGACAAGATTTTCAAAATCCTGCACTGTGATTGGCTATTCGACAGGATAAGATGGTAACAAGATGGAGCAGTCTTGCCTGCTCGGGGATCCGCACGAAAATGTGTTCTTGCAATTTGTGTAGCAAAATAAATCTAATGGATCAAGCTTGTGCCTCGGCTTAAAAGGAATGAGGCCAATATTTATTCATCTTGACCTCACTTTTGGTCAATAATCCTTGTTTCCTTGCCATTAAAGGTCTGTTGTAAGTAAACTACGTGACGGTGAATGTATCGTCGAAAAAAACCTCATCAGGCCTGTCTCAACAGTTGATTCCTGATCCGGTCCGCGCAACCGAAGAAACAGATGCGGCCAAAGTTCAAGTTAGCCGAAGTTTACTGGCGTTGAATTTTGGCAGTTGGACAATACAAGTAACAGGCGAATCAGTCTGAAATTATGCTGAAATGAACACTGAAATTTTGTTAAACTTAAATTCTACATTCTACATTCTTAAATTCTACATTCATCGGAGGGTAAACGTGAAGGCATAAGAAGTATTCTTTGACCTCTGCTCCTTGGAAAACAAATCAACTTGCTCCATACTGTAGCTGGGAGAAATAAACGGGTTTCCCCTAACTAAAATAACAAAAGTGTAGGCAACGTTTAACAACATAAAAAGCGATCTCTGGTGCTATTTTACGTAAACATGACTACGCTCTGGATGAAAAAAATCTTTGCTTTTTTGAAGGGTCACCTGCAGAGCCCCTCACTGCAATGGCATAACAGGTTGGGGCTGGTACTAATCTAATGCCTTTTGAAGTTATAACTAATAACGCGACAGAAAGATAGCTGGACAATATTACGAACGTTACAATGATCACGCTCATGCTAGTGAGCCCGGAAAGGCTGAAATATGTTTGTTGTTCTCAGGTACACTTTTCACCTACTACGAAGCAAAGATATTTATGCATAATATTAACAACCAAGTTATATTAACAATCAGTTCGTAAAGGAAAGGCCCGGGGACGGAGGAATGCCATATAAAAGGGACGGGGGTACTTGTCGGAAATTTGGAAAACAAAACCCTACGAGGTACCAAGATCCTGTTTCGTGGGCGTGGCTTGAGATGTTTTTCACCCCTAACAAGTACCAGATCTAAAATAACACTTTATCTCCTGTCATATATTATTCGGCTCAATACCTTAAAAGATAGCACAAAAGCTCCTGCAGTGGTCCTTTTGGGCTGAGCACCTTAACAGGCACCAAAACCGCGCTTTTAACCCCTAAAAGGTATGACGAGCAACCCAGTCCTTTTTATATGGGAGTCCCCCCCCCCCCCGGGGGGAAGAAAGGTCGCAAAACAAGTCTTTGTGCCGACAAACGGCACCTGGTCACTTATGATATCACAAAATGTCTCCACAAGAGACAGTGTTTATTAATTACATTTCAATGTTTAAATGGCATTTAGACAAGCTCACTGAGAAATAATCAAGCTGTTCAACAGTGACTGTCATTGTATAGTATGGCAGGAGTTCATTACATATGGAAGCTCCGGGTGATGGTTAATCTTTTCTACATGGTGTTTGTGCGATCTCCGTTCAAGCTTTTGGGTCTATAAAAGAAAGTCATACCATTCTTTTATACTTCTACATGATTTTCATGCTCAAAATTTCTTCTTGAATTTCATTCCTCTAAATTTCAAGCTCTCTTGCGCATCCTCTTTGATACACTTCTACTTGACACACGAGAAAATCAAACAAAGAGGTTAAGCTTGTAACTGACTTTCTATAGCGATTGGAAAAACCTTCAGCACCATTTCGTCAACCTTAAAAATTTCATTAGCTGAATATTTATTGAACATTTCCTACCCTCCTTTTTCCCGTCAGTTTTAATGTCACTTCACACGATTTCCTAAGAATAGTAAACATCATTAATTTAGAGGGATTCCCAAATCGCGATGAAATTAAATCACTACTAAAATAATATACATCATACATATTATACTATGACAGCAAAGATATTCTCAGTTTCAGGCAGCAAAAAGACCACCCGGTTGCAAATTGAGCTTAGTCGAGCGTGGTGTAGTATATGTAGTCAGTGGTGCATGAAGTGGAATTAGTGATTGTTGTAGTTGTAGGGGAAATGGTGCAGTTCGTCAGGTATTAGAATTAGTGATAGCTGAAGCTCTATAGTATAAATAGTGTTAGTTAAAGTTTTAGCAGTGTAGTTAGCGGCTTTATTGGTGAACTTCGCAGTTGCATTGGAAATGAATCGAGGATAGTCGAAGTTGCAGGGGAAGTGGTCCACGGCACCTCCGAAGTTATTGTTGACTTAACTGGATTCAATGCACTGTATTTTATAATTGCTATTCAAGTTATTGTCCCAAAACTCTTGACCGCCAATGCAATAACGAATCGCAAATTTAATTTCTAGATCGACGGCAGAATCCATTGGAACTGTAACACGAAACCAGAACTTATCCGTTTTTCCATCCATGCTTGAGGAGAGATAATCCGCCCAAATATCTCGATAGGACTTCCAGTTATCTGGCGTGAATCTCACTATCACTTCTTTAGCGAAACCTATGTTAGTTACTCGAATACTTCCAGTAACAACAGAGTAATGGCATACAATGCTTTCGAGGCAAACATTCTGACTGTAAACACGTTCGAAGAAAGAGCTTGTTTTATAAGGCTCGGTAAAACTTGGAGACAAGTACTTCCCTAATGGTTGTGGACTTGGCAAACTTCGGCTGTAGTTGTTGTTGACGTTCCACAAGTTACTGGTGTAAATGTTAACATAATCTTCTCCACTGTGTGGTGGAATTATTTTTACAAATTCGAGCGTGAAGCCAGCCGCATCTGCAAAGGAAACTCTCTTCTTGATCTTAGACATACAGGTGCTGCTTATTTCATTCATCCGCTTTCGCTTGATACGATCCGTCAAGTGACTTTTGGATAAAGTGAAGCTTTGCGTTTACAATACATCTTTTTGAAGGGTTCACCCACAGAGCCACCGACTCAGCGCCGTGGCGTAACACGTTGGGGCTGGTACTGAGATACAATGCCTTTTGAACTCATAACTCCCATATAGCTAACACACAACGAGAGTTGTACAAAAATTACGAACGTCGCGACTAACTCATGTTAGTAAGCCCGAAAGGAGCTAAAATATGTCTGTTACTCTCAGGTGCACGACTCGCTTGCCACGCAGCAAAGATATTTTAAAATGCTGAAAACTAACAACCAAGAGGTTATCAGTTCATGAAGCAAAGGTCGCAAAACAATTCTTTGTGTTGACAAATCACACTCATCACTTATCACTAATCGCAACAGATCACTTTGAAATAGATCTAGTGTATCCTGCAATATAGGAAAGAAGCACACTATTACGAACGATGTTGAAGTCGCATTTAAACAGGCGCAGAAATAATCAGTTTAGTTGTTATTATCATATATATTAGGTTAATGTTCTGAAAGGATGTTTGTGATTTCGTTTTAAAAGTCAGAAATATGTTCAATTTCGTGGTGTGCGAACATGCGCATTTGATACGTTTTAAGTGCATAACAGGAAGTACTCATATCACACTTTTAAGTACTGCCACATGACTCACGATATCTCATTTTCATTGGCAACTGTTCAATTGAATGGTTCCAACGTTCAAGCCTTCTCATTTCCATTTCACGGCATCTACTACAGACAACGGAAATTGGCTTTGGTTACCATGTCATCGGCCTTGCCTGTTTTTACCAGCTTACTTCAGCACCTGAATATGTAATACCCTCCTTCTCCTCCACACCCCACCCCCTCCACTCCGTTTAATGCTTTTTCAGTGAGAGGAAGTAAACAAAAATAACAAAAACACAAGATATGGCCTATGTGTAGGCTCTCGTACGTTGCGGTACAAGCAAACAGGTAAGCCGAAGCGGGCCAGGCCCCGACTCGCTCCCCACGCCGACTCGTCTCTCGCGTCCTCTCCTTCTACGCGTACGGGTCTCCGCAGCCGTTGTTAAACCTTGGTAGAGTGGAGTTACATACTGGTAACTTAGTACACAGAAATAGTGCTAGCAGTTGTAAATGCTAGAGAAGTTTATATATGATGTTAATGAAAGTGGCATTGGAGGAATTTTTTGCATGGGAAAGTAGTAAAATGAGCTGATACAGTTTCAGCTGTGGAAAAGGGGTGGAACTAGAAAGTCATTGTGTTATTTGTAGAAGTAATAGGAGTTGCTCAAGTTTTGAATTTGATCATAGTTGCAAAGACGTTTTAAACTGAGGTAGTGGTAGTGGAATAGTTATAGGGAACGGAGACTTAAAGTTGCCGCAATCTAAAATCAATCAAATCTTCGAATATCCGTTGGCTACATTCGGGCTATATATAAGTCAGCACGATCCGAAATATCTGACTCTTAACTTGCATGATTCCATTTCAGCCCTTCTTTCTATATTGTTGGGACTCAAAATCCTGAATTAATTTTCATAATTACTAAATCTAGGGCTGTCACTTGTTTCACTACCAAAAACCATTTGTTCCATTTCTGCCACTAATTCCACTACGGAGCCACCACAGCCAATACAACTAACTATATAACTTACTCCAACTCCACCAAACCAAACATTGTCACTACAACTATCACTTCCTCTCCTACAATCAACCTCAACTCTATACCACATTTACTCCATAACTGCCAGAACAAGTCGATGTACCACTATCACCATTATGGCAATTCAATTGTCATCTGACTGCCATTATGTTCAATTAGCATAGGCACTAATTCCACGGGAACTAGCGCCCTAAATGCCTTTACAACTCAGTAGCGCTATCACTAAATCCACTACCTCTTACTACAAGTAGTATAGTAGCAAATCATGAATTAAAGTTGAAGTGACCATTGCGCAGCTACTTCTACTGGAAAACGCACAGGTAGTTGTGTAGTTAATAACAGTAATGAAACAGTGGCAGCTGTTTGGTCATTGGTAGTTGAATGGCAATTGGGGAAGTTGCAGCAGCAGCAACAGTAGTAGTAGTATCGCAACGTTCGAAGAAAACAATAGTGAAGAGGCTGGTTAGTAGCTAGCGATATGACGTTCTGTCATGCACTATTTCATTGACAACGTAAATCACAAAGAAAATATTCACAGAGCGTCGTGCTTCAAAAAGAAATTACTTGACGGTATTTGTCTGACAATCATCGTGTCCATAAAAAAGACACTCAGTGACACTCATTTCGTCTGAAGCCGGGAAAGCCTTCTTAGGGTGTCTTAAGTCACTATTGACATGTTATAACTGTATCGATTTTTTAATTTCAATTCAACTGAAGTTATTCAGTATCCCCAATGCAAGAACGAATCGCAAGTTTAATTTTTAAATCGACCGCAAAATCCAATATAAAACCAGAACTTATCGGTTTTTCCATTCATGTATGCTTCACGAGAAACATTCCGCCCAAATATCTCAATAGGACTCCCAGTTATCTAGCATGAATCTCATCACATCTTAAGCGAGACCCCAGGCTATGTTTGTCACTCGAATGCTTCCAAAAACAACAAAGTCATCTCATACAATGCTTTCGAGACAAACATTTTGACTTTAAACACGCTCGAAGAAAGAACTTGCACGATTCGGTAAATCACGGAGACAAGTTCTTTTTTCTCAGTCTAGAACCAAACCGGAAACGACCACTAACTGTGACACTTCTACAGCAACTACAACCACCAGCATTTCCATTACTACTAACTTAAACTAAATCACGTCCACAACAACTACAACTATCACAATTCCATTACAACTAATAACTGCACGATTTTCTCTACAACTACAGCTATCACCAGTTAATTCCACCACCACTAACTGCACCACTTCCACAACAACTGCAACTATCAGCAGTTCCACTAACACTAACTTCACCACTTCTACAACAACTACAACTATCACAATTCCACCACCACTAACTGCACCACTTCCACAACAACTACAACTATCACAATTCCATTACAACTAATATGACTGCACCATGATCTCCACAACTACAGCTACCACCAGTTAATTCCACCACCACTAACTGCACCACTTCCACGACTGCAACTATCAGCAGTTCCACTACCACTAACTTCCCCACTTCTACAACAACTACAACTATCACAATTCCACCACCACTAACTGCACCACTTCCACAACAACTACAAATAAAATAAATAAAAGACTTTATTTAACCTGAAAGGCCAATCAGTAATCACAGGATCACTGGTATTAACTGGCGATCAGCATTTACATATAAAATACAGCTATTCATAAAATTGTACTTTAAAAAAAAAAAAAAATCATGAAGATATATATAGTACACGTTTACATTAAAAATTACAACCATTGTGGAGATTATGTAAAAACAAGCATTTAAAAAGAAGAGCAGCAACAACAAACAGACAAGCAAAAAATTGAACCTAATTTACGGTACATACATGATTGATACGGTCTTGATCCATAAAATGCTTTAAAATATGTGTTTTAAACTTGGAAAGAGTAATTCCACTACCAGCAATTCCACTACCACTAACTACCACTAACTCCACCACTTCTACAACAACTACAACTATCAACCGCATCATCTCCCCTAAAACAAAAACTGTATCACCAATTCCATTACCACTAACTACACAATTTCACGACAACTACAGCTATGGGCAAGTCCACTAACTGTACTACTTCCCTTACAACTACAACTAAACTTCACAACAACCACTCTCTGCACCACTTCCCGAGCAACTACAAGTATCACTAGTTCTACTGCATCTCCGCAACTAAAACTATCACTGGCTCCTTTACCAGCTGCATCATGGCCACTAAATCTGCAACCACTTATTCTACTGCCATGCACCAACTCCATCACTGTCAACGGCTACAAATGGAAATAACACCAATTCCACTATCACCAGCTGAGCTTCACCGCTGGTGATACTGAGTGGATTAGTGGTAGTTCCATTCGTAATGGCAGTGATGGAGTTGGTGCCAATACAACTAACTACATAACTTACTCCACCTCCACCAACCCAGTCAGTGTCACTACAGCTATATCTCCTCTTTCCCTACTATCAACTTCTTAACCGACATTGCCCTTACAGCTACCTCAGCCGACAATAATTCCAATACCACATTATTACATAACTGCCAAAATCAAATACATGTACGACGGGCAGCAATAATTCCACTGTCACCTTAACACTGCCATTATATTCAGCTACCACATGCAGTGGCACAAAGTCCACTGCAACTAACGCCCTGACGTGACCTTTACAACGCAGTAGCGCTGACCACTATACCACTTATTACAAGTAGTAGAGTTGTGGTACAATGGTAATAGTACAGTTAAAGTTGAAGTGACCACTGTGTAGTTAATTACTTCTCAGTACTGGAAAGTGTACAGGTAGTTGCGTGGTTAATAGTAATGAGGCAGTGTATTTGGTCAGAGGCAGTTGAATGGCAATTGGGGAAGTTGCAGTAGCGGTCGTAATATCTCTTTTAAACATGACCATATTGAATTATTACAGCATTGCATAACTCTCGAAGTTGGTTGAATTACTTTATTTTATGTTGTTCA
>Ga0126339_10000237_pt1 | contig 26539 bp, 19 predicted proteins | sample OrbTmetagenome_2_FD_92532 | JGI IMG/M metagenome (GOLD analysis project Ga0126339, IMG submission 92532) | Coral microbial communities from Petempiche,Puerto Morelos, Mexico - Orbicella T R C metagenome | ecosystem: Host-associated > Invertebrates > Cnidaria > Coral | place: Petempiche,Puerto...
ACCTCGTGCGAGGTGCGGAAGCCGTCGAAGAAATGCAGGAACGGCACCCGCGCGGCCAGGCTGGCGGCCTGGGCGACCAGAGCGTTGTCGTGGGCTTCCTGCACCGAGGCCGAGGCCAGCAGGGCGAAGCCGGTGGTGCGGGCGGCCATCACATCCTGGTGATCACCAAAGATCGACAGGGCGTTGGCCGCCAACGAGCGCGCCGCCACATGGATCACGCAGGCGGTCAACTCGCCGGCGATCTTGTACATGTTGGGCAGCATGAGCATCAGGCCCTGGGAGGCCGTGAACGTTGTGGCCATGGAGCCGGCCTGCAAGGCGCCATGCAACGCGCCGGCCGCGCCGCCCTCGCTTTGCATCTCCACGACGTCGGGAATGGTGCCCCAGATGTTGGTCTTGCCCTGGCTGGCCCATTCGTCGGCCAGTTCGGCCATGGTCGAAGAGGGGGTGATGGGATAGATGGCGCAGACTTCGTTGACCCGATACGCCACATGGGCGCAGGCCTCGTTGCCGTCGATCATCACCCGCCGCCGGGTCGCGGTTTCGGCTGGGGCGACAGCGGGGTCGGCGGTCGGGACGGGGCCGGCGCCGGTCGGGGCGGTCGTGTCGGGCATGGTTCGGCGTCCTCTTCTCCCTGGCGCGCCGCGGCCGGGGTTATGGTGGGTCCGGTCCGGGGCGCCCCGTGATGGCGGTGGGCGAAGGCCGTGGCGACAAGCCGGCGGAACGGTGTCCGGATGTGACTCCGGATTGGTCACAACGGATTTGGCCTTGATCTGGTGGCCTTGGGTCGGATCCCTGGGGCGGGCTCTACTAAGGTGCTCTCTTCAGGAGAGCGGTTCGGGGATCATATCGATAGCGTGCACCGGGCACTGGTCATGGCATACCCCGCAGCCGGTGCACAGCTCCAACTCAACGCGGTAGCCCTTGCCTGGTCCCAACTTGCGGATGGCGTTTTCCGGGCAGGCGCCCTGACATCCATCGCATTCATAGCAGTTGCCGCAGGACAGGCAGCGCGCCGCCTCGTAGCGGGCTTCCAGGGGTGTCAGGCCGCCAACGACCTCGCCAAAACCGCTGACCGCCTCGTCGCGGGACAGATGCGGCTGGGCACGCGGATCCCTCTCCACATAATAAGGCACCTTGAGGGACGCGAAGTCCACGCTGGGATTGCGGGGCGGCTTGCGATAGAGGCCGCCGCGCAGCCAAGCATCAATGCAGTTGGCGGCCATCTTGCCATGGCCGACGGCGATGGTCACCGAGCGTTCCGAGGGTACCATGTCACCGCCGGCGAACACGCCGGGGGCGCCGGTCATCATGCGTTCGTCCACCCGCACGGTCCCGTCGCGGCTGAAGCTGACTCCGGGGACCGAGCGGAGGAAGGTGGTGTCGGTGTCCTGGCCCAGGGCCAGGATCAGGTCGTCTGCCTCGATCACCTCTGTTTCGCCGGTGGGGCGCGGTCGGCCGCGATCGTCCAACTCCATGATCTCGACGGTCATGGCGGTTTGGTCCATGCTCTTGATGGCTCGCAGCCAGTGGATTTGCACGCCCTCGTCAAGGGCTTCCTGAGCTTCGAAGTCGTGCGCCGGCATATGCTGGCGGTCGCGACGGTAGACGATGAGCGGGTCATGACCCAGCCGGCGGGCGACGCGGGCGGCGTCCATGGCCGTGTTGCCGCCGCCGTAGACGGCCACGCGGCGTCCCAGGCGGGGGGTTGCGCCGGCCTCGACGCTTTTCAGGAACGACACCGCGTCCAGCATGGGGGCGGCGTCGCGGGCCGGGATATCCACCCGCTTGGACAGATGAGCGCCGACGGCCACGAACACGGCGTCGAAGTCCCCTTTGACGCGCTCGGCTTCCAGGTCTGTGACGGTGTGGTTCAGCCGCAACTCGACGCCCAGGTCGAGGATGCGCTGAATCTCGGCGTCGAGCACGTCACGGGGCAGGCGATAGGCGGGGATGCCGAAGTGCATCATGCCGCCCGCGATGGGGCCAGCTTCCAGGATGGTCACGGCGTGCCCCCGGCGCGCCAGGTGATAGGCGGCCGAGAGGCCGCTTGGCCCGCCACCCACCACCAGGACGCGCTTGTCGGTGCGCTCGGTGGGCGCATCGAAACGCCAGCCCTTTTGCAACGCCAGGTCCCCCAGGTGCCGTTCGACGGCGTGGATGGTCACCGAGGCGTCGAGGTCCTGACGATTACAGGCATCCTCACAGGGATGGTAGCAGACCCGCCCGTGCACGGCGGGCATGGGATTGTCCTGAACCAGACAGCGCCAGGCGGCCTCGTCGTCGCCGTCCTGAACCAGGGCCAGCCAGGCCTGGATGTTCTCGCCCGCCGGGCAGGCTTGATTGCAGGGGGGCAGATGACTGACATAGATCGGCCGACGGACCCGCTCGGGGCCGGTGCGGCGTTCGTGCCGAAGGTCCAGCGGACGGGTCATGTCCGCGGGGCGATGAGTGGGGGCCTGTCCCATGACGTGTCCTTCCCGGGTCTCTTGACGCTCCAGGGCATCGCTCTGGGGTCGTTGGTCTCCCCGACCGCCGGCTCGTCTGCGCCGGCCATCGCCATGGTACCTAAAACTGAACCGCGAACCATGGTATTTCCGGGACAATGTGCGTCTTCGGACAAACGCACGGCCCTGGGGCTCGAATGCTGCGACTGCGAAGGGCGCGGAGGGGCGGTTGGCATGGGCCAGCGGCCAAATACGACGCGCCGTATGGCGGTGCACAAAGTTTACGACACGGTTACAGGCGTGACGCGCCAGCCTCGCCCGTGTGGTTCAAGGCGCGAGACTCGACCCGTGACCCGGCCGGAGTCGACGAAAAGGGCGATCGGGGTCGGCCCGCATGGGCGGAACCGACCCCAAACCGGCGATCGACTGTTCGCGTCACGCGGCGCGAACATCGGCGAGATAGTGCCGCACCATCGACTGGAGGGTGGTGGCCTGTTCGCCGAGACTGTTGCTGGCCTGGAGCACGCTGTCGGCGGCCACGCCGGCCTCGCGGGCGGCATCGGTCACGCCGGAAATGGTTTGCGAAACCTCCACCGTGCCGGCGCTGGCCTGCTGAACGTTGCGGGCGATTTCCTGGGTGGCGGCGTTCTGCTGCTCCACCGCCGAGGCGATGGTCGAGGTCACCTCGTTGATGCGGCTGATGATGCTGGCAATGGAATCGATCGCCGTCACGGCTGTGTCGGTTTCGCTTTGTACGGCGCCGATCTGCTGGCCGATCTCCTCGGTGGCCTTGGCGGTCTGACTGGCCAGGGACTTGACCTCGTTGGCGACCACCGCGAAGCCCTTGCCGGCATCGCCCGCGCGCGCGGCCTCGATGGTGGCGTTCAACGCCAGCAGGTTGGTCTGGTTGGCGATGTCGGTGATCAGGCTGACCACCTCGCCGATCTTCTGGGCCGCATCGGCCAGGCCGGAGACGACTTGGTTGGTGCGTTCGGCTTCGGCGGCCGCCTCGCGGGCGATGTCGCTGGATTGCTGCACCTGGCGACCGATCTCGTTGATGGACGAGGACAGTTGCTCGGCGGCGGAGGCCACGGTCTGCACGTTGGAGGAGGCTTGCTCCGAGGCGGCGGCCACGGTGCTGGCCTGGTTGTTGGTTTCCTCGGCGATGGAGGCCATGCTCTCGGCGGTGGACTGCAGTTGTGTCACCGCTGACGTCACCGTCTCCAGAACGCCGGTCACGCCGTTGTCAAAGGTGCGGCTGAGCTCATCGATCCGGTTCACCCGCGCTTCGCGCTTCTTGGCTTCCTCCGACTGTTGAACGGCCAGGTCGTCGGCGCGGATCATGCTGTCCTTGAACACCTGAACGGCGTTGGCCATGTCGCCGATCTCGTCCTGGTGATCCTTGGCCGGGATCTCCGCCGCGTAGTCCTTGTTGGCCAAGCGTCTCATGGCCGCGGTCATGGCCTGCACCGGCTGAGTGATGCCGCCGCCAATGATCCAGGCCGACGCGATGCCCAGGACCAGGGCCGCGATCGTCACGACGACGGTGATCGCGACGGTTTGGGTGATGGCATTCTCCGCTTGCCTGCCCAGGGTCTCCTGGCTGTCGCTGGCGTCCCGCTTGAAGGCATCGATCTGGTCGGCCACACGTGGACCGATCACGTCCAGGGTGCCAGTGATGATGCCATTGCGGGCGACGATGTGGTCCCCGGCCGTCGTGAAGGCCTTCCGATACCGGGCGAACTCGGCGCGTGCCTGTTCGGCCGAGGCACGCCGATCCTGCGTGGTGGCGCGATCGACCACGGCCTGGATGTCGCGCATTGCGTTGTCGATTTCTTCTATTGCCCGCTGGAGATTCTGGTCTGTATTACGTTCCAGGAATCGCAGGGTGTGCAACCGCGCGACCATCAGTCCCCGAATGGCCAGGCTGGCGAAGAAGACACCCTCGGCGTCGCCAGCTTTGTAGGCGCTTTGCATGATGGTGGTGAGGGCGCGTTGCGAGGCCGGGCCGGTTTCGACCAAGACGGCCACCTCGATCTCGCGAGACGCCTGGAAGTCGGTGACACGCTTGAAGCCGGCGATGTAGGCATCGAGCTGTCCAAGCATGTCCTTGAGGATGGCTTCCTGGTCGGAATCATCCGTCATGCCCAAGGTTTCTTGGATCAATGCTCGCGCGGCGGCGGCGCGTTCGTTCACATGATCAATACTCGCCTGATCGCCATTGATCACGAAACTCTGTGCCTGCATTTGCGTATGCAGCATGTTCGCCTGAATGCGGGCGATCTGGTTCGTTGCCAGGGTTAGGGTGCGATACTCACCGAAGCTGTCGTTGATCCGAATGAACTGGATGATGGACACCGCTGCCAGGCAGAGCAGCAGTACCAGGACGATGCCGAAGCCCCCGTAGAGCTTGCGGCCAATACGCATGGATTTGAGCATGACGAACCCTCATTGACCTGTGCGCGAGGGACCGACCACGGGGCCCGGACACGACGTCATGGGATCCTATGCGTTGGCGCGAAGGCCAGACGTCCAACGGTGCAATGGTGATGCCGACGCTTGCCAAAAACCGGGGCAGGTTCCGCGCTATTGTTCCGATTTCGATACTTATGATCGCTAACGGGTTGAGTTTTTCACTCTGACGCGAGTGTATCGTGTTTGTGCGTGACAAGCCATAAAAATCGCGACACCCAGGTGTGTGCGACGCGTGCCAACACTTTCGAGTTCGGTTGTGCCGAAGTATCCAAGAAACAAATAGCATGCATTGATTGTCCCTTCCGATCTGTGCAGCCCTGATGAGTTTTTTTGAGTGTTTGGGAGCAAGTTTCGCAGTGTCAGTTTTTTATTTTCCGAAAATTGTCTGTTATTTTGTCTCTCTATGAGTGCCATTCTACACTACAAACTCACACAATCCACGGTAAGGTTTTTCGAGTTGCGACTTGTCAAGTATATCGTGTAACTCGATCATGCCCAACCACATTTTCAGTGGTTCTTCATCATGTCCATCCACAGGACGCATCGTTGCGGATGCGGTTCGAATGTGGTCGTAAGCCTCTTGCCCCGCGACGCACCCCGAGACACGTCACACCTGTTGCATTTTTTGACCCGCTCCGCTCTCCCAGTCTTTTTGGGGAAGAGCAGGGAGCGGGGTGGCCGTCTGGGATCAGGTGCGCCGGAACCCTCTGGCGTCACGCAGCCCGGACGTCATCCAGAAAGCGGCGTACCATCGACTGAAGGGTTGTGGATTGTTCGCCGAGACTGTTGCTGGCCTGGAGCACGCTGTCGGCGGCCGCGCCGGCCTCGCGGGCTGCCTCGGTGACGCCGACGATGGTGTGCGACACCTCGCTGGTGCCGGCGCTGGCTTGTTGGACGTTGCGGGCGATCTCCTGGGTGGCGGCGTTCTGCTGCTCCACCGCCGAGGCGATGGTCGAGGTCACCTCGTTGATGTTGCCGATGATATCGGCGATGGATTCGATCGCCGTGACGGCGGTCCGTGTCTCCGTCTGCACGGCGCCGATCTGCTGGCCGATCTCCTCGGTGGCCTTGGCGGTCTGACTGGCCAAGGACTTGACCTCGTTGGCGACCACCGCGAAGCCCTTGCCGGCATCGCCCGCGCGCGCGGCCTCAATGGTGGCGTTCAACGCCAGCAGGTTGGTCTGACTGGCGATATCGGTGATCAGGGTGACCACCTCGCCGATTTTTTGGGCCGCGTCGGCCAGGCCGGAGACGACCTGGTTGGTGCGCTCGGCCTCGTCGGCCGCCTGGCGGGCGATATCGTTGGACTGTTGCACCTGCCGGCCGATCTCGCCGATGGACGAGGACAATTGCTCGGCCGCGGAAGCCACGGTCTGCACGTTGGAGGAGGCCTGCTCCGAGGCGGCGGCCACGGTGGTTGCCTGGTTGTTGGTCTCTTCGGCGATGGAGGCCATGCTCTCGGCGGTGGACTGCAGTTGTGTCACCGCTGACGTCACCGTCTCCAGAACGCCGCTGATTCCTTGATCGAAGGCGTGGTTCAACTCCTCGATCCGCCGGGCGCGCTCCTCGCGATGACGGCTTTCCTCGGCCTGCTCGGCCGCCAGCGCGTCGGCCCTGGCCATGCTCTCCTTGAACACCTGCACGGCCTTGGCCATGTCGCCGATCTCGTCCTGGTGATCCTGGGCCGGGATCGTCGCGGCGAAGTCTTTGTTGGCCAGGCGACCCATAGCCGTGGTCATGGCCTGTATGGGCCGGGTAATGCCGCCACCAATGATCCAGGCCGATGTGATGCCGAGAAGGGTGGCGGCCACCGAGATCACGATGGTGAGAACGACGGTCTGGTCGATGGCCGCCTCGGCCCGGGGGCCGAGGTTGTCCTGCTCGTTGGCGATTTCCAAATTGAACTGCTCGACACTCTCGGCCACGTCGCGGCCGATCCGGTCCAGGGTGCCGGTGATGATGGTGTTCCGGTCATTGATCGCCTCGACCATGTCCGCGAAGGCGGAGAAATAGCGTTCGGCGTTGCCACTGGCATCGTCGCTCAGTTGCCGCAATCTTGGGTCGTTCAGACTCGCCATCATGATGTCAGCCTTTTCGCGGAAGACATCGAATTCCTTGAACGTCAGATCGGCGGATTCCTGATCGTGGTGCGTGAAGAACTTGAAGGCACGGAGCCGTGTGATCAAGAGTGCGCGCAGTAAGATGCCGGAGTTGTACACTACCTCAGTATCGCCGTTTTGGTTGGCGGTTTGCATGATTTCGGTGAGGGCCTTCTCAACAGCGGGTCCGAGCTGCACAAGGTCGTTGTAGAGTCTGTCTGTTTGGGCGTCACGTTCGGCGACGCGCTGGAATGCTTCCTCGTACACGACCATGTTCTGATCGATCTTATCCAACAGGTTGTAGGCCTCGGGGTCGGTGGTGATCTCTTGTGCGTTGTCGATCGCGGCCTGCGTCGCATCGGTGCGCTGACTCACTTGGTCGATGGCGGTTTCATCGCCACGGATAATGAAATCCTTCACCCCCATACGGGCCATGAGCATGTTGGCCTGGACGAGCGCGGCACCGGTGCTGGAGCGGGACAATGATCTGTACTCGCTGAACGTGCCGCCGATGTTCGAAAACTGATAAACGGCGACAACGCCGAGAATGATCAGCAGTGTCAGGACGATGCCGAATCCGCCGTAAAGCTTCGGCCCGATGCGGAGCGACTTGAGCATGACGTATCCCCGATACCCTGTATGGTGAAAGGACCCGATCACGGATCAGCGCCACGGTTCGCCTTGGTCCGCATGCCCGGACCCGGCGCCGACCACGTCATGGCCGTCCAGATCGCGCAAAGTTCCTGCTTGTTTGGCTATGCGCCAAAAAAGCGACCTTGCGCGCGCGTAACGACTTCGTGGCGTCTTAGGGCCGACATGGTCGGGGGTCTCGGACCACGGATGCGGGCGCCGGCACAAAAACCCCTCGATCCCCACGGAGTCCTCAACATATGTTAGAAGATAAACCATATAGGAGAGTTAGAGGATAAAACAACTTAAATTTTTCCGGCATCGATTAGAATGGGGTTATACAAATAAAAACCAGTATTGATAATGACGACAAAATTTTTGAGTTTATTTAGTCCTTATGGAAAATATCGACATCGTTATGATACCTGTGATCAAACCATAATTGACCAACCTCGCTCCGGGGCCTTCATGTCCTTGCACGAGGCCACGGCCGCGCCGGCGACGATCGCGGAGGCGAACCCGAGACGGCGCCCATTGGCAGTGCTCCATGGACCCGTGTCGCGCGGGACTAGGACGCTTGCCCACGGCCTCCGATCCGGGGTGGGCCACCGGTTGAAGGTGGGGCAGGTTCGTGTACGATGCCGGCGCCGATCCCCGGAAAGAGCCCCGGGGGATAAAGGACTTTCTGGATACAGGCCCAACGGGGCGGATGGGGCGAACGATGATGATCAAGATCTGGGCCCATGTGGTGGCCGCCGCCCTGGGCGCTGTGCTGATGACCGGCGCCTTCGCGGGACTTGGGGTGGCCCGGGCACAGGAGGTGACACTGACAGTGCACCACTTCCTGAGTGCCAAGGCCGTCAATCATGCAGACTTCATCGTGCCCTGGGCGCGGCGGATCGAGGCGGCTTCGGGTGGCCGCATCGCTTTCGAGATCTTCCCGTCCATGACCCTGGGCGGCTCGCCACCGGAGTTGTATCAACAAGCCCGCGACGGCGTGGCCGACATCGTGTGGACCGTGCTCGGGTATACACCGGGCGTGTTCCCTCGCGCCGAGGTCTTCAACCTGCCGAGCGTGCATGGCGGCAGCGCCCTGGTCACCAACTTGGCCATTCAGGATCTGATGACCGAGCACCTGGCCGAGGACTTCGCCGACATCCATCCGCTTCTGGTCCACGTTCATTCGGGCCAGGCGCTGCACACCGTGGATACCGAGGTTCGGACCATCGACGACATGCGCGGGCTGAAGCTGCGGGTGCCCTCTCGGTCGGGTACCTGGATGATCGAGGCCATGGGCGCTGATCCGGTGGCCATGGCGGCGCCGGAGTTGCCGCAGGCGCTGTCTCAAGGGGTGCTGGACGGCGCCTTCATTCCCTTCGAGGTGGCGCTGCCCCTGAAGGTGGTCGAGATCGCCGGCTATCATACGGAACTGTCTGACGGTCACCGCTTCGGCACCACCACCTTCCTGCTTGCCATGAACAAGGACCGCTATGAGAGTTTGCCCAAGCCTCTGAAGGCCATCATAGACGCCGAATCCGGGGCCGCGCTGGCGCGTGCCGCCGGTGAAGCTTGGGACGACGTCGAGCCCAAGGTCATGGCCATCGCCGCCGAACGCGGCAACACACTGATCCAGGTGTCGGAGGCCGAGACCCAGGTCTTCCTGGAGGCATTCCAGGCGGTCGAAGAGCGTTGGGTGGCCGACGCCACCGCGCGTGGGTTGCCGGCGGCCGACTTGTTGGCGGCGGCCAAGGCGGCCGTGGCCCGACACGCGCGGGCCGAGGCGGCGCGCTGAGGCGTCCCGCCACGTCTCGCGCCACACGTTCCGGGCGCGTCGCCGCACAGAGCAGGACCTCCCGACGCATGATGAGCCGGCCCCTTGCACCTCCCGACAACGCCGGTTGCAAAGGCCCCGGAGGGGGACCTCTTCCATGGCTGCGTGACCGTATTGTGGTGCCGCTCGCTGGTGCCTTGGCGCTTTACGGGGGGGGCGCGCTGCTGATCATCGTCGCCATGACCATGGTCAACGCCGCCGGGTTCGGGCTCGATGCTGTGGCGCGGGCCTGGGGGGGCGCGGTTCCGGGACTGTCCGGCTACGAAGAGGTCGTCGCTCTTCTGGTGGGTGGCGCGGCCCTGTCCTTCCTGCCCTGGTGCCAGGTGAGGGGCGGGCACGTGGCGGTCGACCTGTTTACGCAGACGCTGCCGCGCTCGCTCACCGCGATAATCGACCGGCTGACACACGGGCTGACCGCCATGCTGGCGTTGTTCCTGGGCCTGCGCATGGTCGCTGGTATGCTGGAAGCGCGCGCCGATGGCGTGGTGTCCAGCGTGCATTCGTGGCCCGAATGGCCCTTCTGGGTGCCGGGTGTCATCGCCACCCTGACCTGGAGTCTGACAGCGGCGGTGCTGGCCCTGGCGCCGATCGGTCCATCCAGCGCGTTGGATCCGGGTTCGGCGGAGCTTGGGCATGGGTGAGCGCGAGCTGGTCGGGCTGGCCGGTTTCGGGGTGCTGGTGCTGCTGATTGCCCTGCGCGTTCCCGTCGCCCTGGCCATGGTGATGGTGGGGGTGGGGGGCTCCTGGGTGCTGTCGCTGGTGGCGCCTTACCTGCGCTTCGGTCCCTATCTGGCCCAGTTCAAAACCCTGACCTGGAGCGTTGTGTCCAGTTACGAACTCTCGGTGGTGCCCCTGTTCATCCTGATGGGCTATCTGGCGGCCTATGCCAACTTGAGCCGGGACCTGTTCCAGGGGATCAACGTGCTGGTCAGCCGGCTGCGCGGCGGTGTGGCCATGGCCGCGGTGATCGCCTGCGCTGGTTTCGGGGCCGTGTGCGGATCGTCGCTGGCCACGGCCAGCACCATGGGCCGGATCGCCTTGCCGGAGTTGCGCCGCTTGGGCTATGCCGACGGCCTGGCGACGGGTGCCCTGGCGGCCGGCGGGTCGCTGGGTATCCTTATACCGCCGTCGGTGGCCCTGGTGGTCTATGCCATCGTCGTCGAGGCGTCGGTGGTGGCCATGTTTCAGGCGGCTATCCTGCCGGGCCTGGTGGCGGTGGTGTTCTTTGTGGCAGTCATTGCCCTTAGGGTGGGGCTGACGCCGGCCCTGGCGCCCGTGGCGCCACCGATGGCGCCGGAGGCGCGGCGGCTGGCGCTGCGGCGCCTCGTGCCGGTGATTGTCCTCTTCGGGGCCATCATCCTGGGGCTGGGCGCCGGCCTGTTCACACCGACACCGGCGGCCGGCATCGGCGTGTTCGGCGTGTTGGTCTATGGCCTCTGGTTGCGCGCGTGGCACGGCGCGGGGGAGGGCCTGGGGCACCGGGAGATCGCCGCCGCCCTGCGCGCCACGGCGGTCACGGCCGGCATGCTGTACTTCATCCTGGTGGGCGCCGAAGTGCTCAAGGGCTTCTTCGCCCGCAGCGGCTTGCCCTCCGCCCTGGCCGAGTGGGTCGGGGTGGCCAGCCTGGATCCCTGGCTGGTGTTGGGACTGGTGCTGGCGCTGCTGATCCTGCTGGGCTGTGTCATGGAATCCCTGTCCATGATCCTGGTGGTGGTCCCGTTCGTGTTCCCGGTGCTTCTGGACCTGAATGGCGGCGACTTGGCGACGGCCGCCACATCCGCCTATGGCCTGAACGCCGAGGAGCTTAAAATCTGGTTTGGCGTGCTGGCGCTGATCGTGGTCGAACTGGGCCTGATCACACCGCCGGTGGGCCTGAATGTGTTCATCATCCGCGCGGTCAGCCCCGGTGTGTCCATGGGCACCATCTTCCGGGGGGTGTTGCCGTTCTTCGGGGTCGAACTTCTGCGGGTGCTGTTGATCCTGGCCGTTCCGGGCGTGGCGCTGGTGTTGCCGCGTCTGTTGTGAGGGGCGGGCGCGGCCGTCCCCAACAAAGGGAGAACCACAAATGTCGTTTGCCATGCTGCCCGGGGGCGGGGTGCATTATCGGATCGCCGGTGCGCCGGGTCTGCCGTGGCTGGTGTTCGTCAATGCCCTGGCCACTGACATGCGCATCTGGGAGCCCGTGCTCGCCCGCATGGGCGGTCGCGTGCGGGCGCTGACCTACGACATGCGCGGCCATGGGCTGTCCGACATGCCCCCTTTCGATCCGGCCGATCCCTGGACCATCCGAGGACTCGGCGACGACCTGGTGGCTCTGCTGGACCATCTGAGGATTGATCGCTGCGTGCTGTGCGGGGTCTCGGTGGGCGGCCTGGTGAGCCAGGACCTGGCGGTGCGGGTGCCGGATCGGTTGCGGGGTGTGGTGCTGTCCAACACCGCCAGCCGGATCGGCAGCACCGCGATCTGGGAGGCGCGCCAGACGGCCGTGTGGGAGGGCGGCATGGCGGCGGAGGTCGAGGCGACGATGGAGCGGTGGTTTCCGCCCGCCTTCCGCGCGGACCCGGAGCGCGTGGCGCCCTGGCGCAACATGGTGGCCCGGGCGCCGGTGGAGGGCTTCCTGGGCGTCGCGGCGGCCATCCGTGATGCCGACATGACCGAGGCCGTCGCCACCATTGATATCCCGGCCCAGGTGATCGGCGGTGGGCTGGACGGCAGCACGCCGCCAGAGGCGGTGCGGGCGTTGGCCGGGCGTATCCCGGGGTCGCGGCTGGAGATCATCCCCGGGATCGGTCACCTGCCCTGTATCGAGGACCCGGATGCCGTCGCCGTGCTGCTGGTGGATTTCCTGCGCGAGGTCGGCCACGTGTGACCCCCGTCCTGTGCTGAACGGAAGACCAAAAGGGCATACGGCCCCGGCATGAGACACCCTGCGTCACCCGGCGCGGGTCTTCCGAAGGTCCAGGGTGGCCTTTGGAGAACGCCGGTTGACAGGGTGTGCCGTCTTGCCATGCGGGCGAAGGGACCCGACTCGAGGAAGATCGGCGGAGGGGCGGTCTCTACTTAAAGTAGATGGCGCTACCCAGAAAGCCTCAGTCCTGCTCATCCTTTTTTGCATCGTTGACAATAGACTGGGTGGCGTGCGCGAGTCTTATGGAGGCGAGGTCCACGCAAAGACGAGTCAGGTGCCGGTGGCTTATCGTTCTCGATTGTCGACCGCCCAGGAGGCGCTGATCACAGCCGGGGCCCGAGCGAAGCCAATGCTGGCTATCGTCGAGGCTTGTGACGAGCGCCGGGAGCATCTCAGGCATGTCCTGGAAGACCGCTATGCGATCACGACGTTCCGCAGTGCCGGCGACGCTGTACGGGCCTTGGCCACCATCGCCGTACCCGCCCTGATCCTGCTGGACGAACGGACGTCGCCCCGGGGTGGGGTGATGGCGCTTGAAACGCTTTGGAGCGACCCGGTCTTGCGCGACGTTCCCGTGGTGGGGATGGCCGCGACCGGGGCGCCCGGGTTCGAGACACCGCTGCGGTCGAAGGGGTTTCCAGTCCTGATCAGGCCGTTTTCCCGAGACCACCTTCTGGCGACCGTCACAACCCTCCTCAATTGGTCCGTGGAAGCGCGGTGGGAGGCGATAGAGCCGGTGCAGCGGAGTGCCCTCAAAAAGACGGTTGCGATCTTCAACGAGCTTCCCAATCTAATCCTTGAAGGCAAACCGATTCCCTATAGTGACGTGCGAGACAGTTGTGCATCTCTTGTAGAGGCCGTCAGCCAAAGAAATTTTGATACGCTCCTGGATAGTGTCAAAGGGCATGACAACTATACTTATGTTCATTCCGTTCGTGTCGCCACGTTCCTGTCGCATTTCGGGCACGAACTGGGGCTTCGTGGTGACGATCTCTTGACCCTGGCCTCTGGTGGTTTGCTTCACGATATCGGCAAGGTCTCGATCCCTCAGACCGTGCTGAACAAGCCGGGGCGTCTGACGGACGAGGAGCGTGACGTGATGCGTGGCCATGTGGCCCGCGGCGTCGACATGCTCGGCCATATGACGGATGTGCCGCGCGGCGTTGCCACCATCACCGCCCAGCATCATGAGAAGGTGGACGGCGGCGGCTATCCGTGCGGCCTGAAAGGGGGCGCCCTGAATGAACTGGCGCGCATGGCGGCGATCGTGGATGTGTTCGGTGCCTTGACCGATCGCCGTGTCTACAAGGACCCGACGCCGCCGGAGACGGCGTTGGATCTGATGGCCGATATGCACGGCCACCTGGACCGGCGGTTGGTCAGGCTGTTCCGCGAGATGCTGCTGGACGCGGCTTCGGTGCTACAGGCGGTGTAGGCGGGAGGTAGCGCCGCGTCCCGCTCGGGCCTTTGGGCTATCAGGCTGTCCGGGTCACCTGGGCGAGAAAGGCATAGCCGCGATACAGCGGCCGGATGCGCACCTGCGCGCGGCCCTCGGCGTCCAGGCTCCGCAGATGCTCTAGCAACTCCGGCCGATAATGCACGTGGAACAGGGCCAGCCAGCCATACAGAAGGGCGCGAAATGCCCTGGGCAAGCCGGCCTGATCGCCGAAATCGACGATGTGGATGCGTCCACCTGGTCGCACCAGGCGCAAGGCATGCTCGATGGACTCCCGCCACGGCGGGATCATCGACAGGCTGTAGGAGAACACCACGTGATCCAGCGGGCGTTCCACCGCGAACAGGGCCGCCGGGTCGAAGGTTTGTGCAAGCCCTTGCGCCACGGACACGGTGTCGGTGAGGCCCGCGCGAGCCAGCTTGGGGCGGGCCGTCTTCAGCATCTCGGCGCTGGCATCCAGTCCCATGACCCGCGCCCCTGGGTACCGTTGGGCCAAGCGAGCCAGATTGCGGGCGGTGCCGCAGCCGACCTCGCACACGATGTCCCCGGTCTTGGGGGACAGCTCTTCGATCAGCCGGTCCCGGCCCAGCAGGAAGTACTTGCGGGTCAGATCGTAGATATGCCGCTGTTGCCGGTAGATCCGGTCCATCAAGGTGGTGGCGTCCATGGCGGTGATCCTAGTCGCGCCGGACGTACAGGTGGAACCCACCGTAGATGGAGGCCCGATCGCGCTGGGTCAGGGTGCGGCAGTCCTCGGGATCGTGGTCCCAGGGGGTCAGCAACTCGGGCGCCAGGGCCGTGGTCAGCGGGCTTTCGGTGCCAGCGGTCCGGAAGATCACCCGGGCACCCGGCTTGGCGGTGCGCACGATCTGGGTCCAGAGCTCGTTGAGCTGGCGTTCGTTCATCCAGTCCTGCGCGTCGAGTAGCACGTAGCCGTCGAGGCTGCGGTCCGGCTGGTCGGCCAGCCATACGGTCATCGAGGCGTGATGGATGTTCACGCGGTCGGAGAGATCCCTCAGGGACTCGTAGTGGTCCCGCCTCAGGTAGCGGGGAACGGCCCGGCGATAGTGCCGGTCGTAGCCGCGGCCGAACGCCTGCCAGGCGAAATAGTTTTCCTCGATGGGGAAGTCGCAGGCCAGCCGCTCCAGGCGCTCGCGCAGCAACGCGGGCACGTCGCCGTTGGCGGACAGGGCCAGGGCGTCGTATTGCGCTGGCGGGATGCCCAGGCCGTACAGGCTGACGGGCAGGTTGCACAAGGTGCGGACCAGCTTCTTATCGAACAGGTGACCCACGGTGGCGTGGAACAGGGCGCGCTGCTCTTCGGGGGTGCGCACCGCCAGCAGCACGCGGGGGTTTGTGCCATGCACCCGCGCCAGCACATGCAGCGAGCCGATGAACCGGCCCAGCAGACCAAACCGATAGATGTTTTTGGTGAAGTAGTTGATGCGCCGGCCATGGATGGGCGTCCAGGCGGTCCAGTACCGGCGCGTGTGCTCGTCCAGGTGTGGCAGAAGATACTTGGAGAACGCGCGGGTGTTGGCCCGTTCATCGGCATGGCCGAAGAAGCGGAAGTAGGTCTCGTAATCCGGCAGATGCCGCAACGCCGTCAGCTTCAGGCGGCTGAGCGCCACATGTGCGGGATTGAGATCCACCGCGTCGATGCGGGCCGGACCCTCGGTCAGGTAGTTGAGAATGTTGCAACCACCGGAACAGATGGTGACAATGCGCTTGTCTGCGTCCAGGCGCAGGGCCTCGATGTCAATCTCCGGATCCTCCCAGATCTGGGGATAGACGAAGCCGCGAAACATGAGCGTGAACAGGCGTTCCAGCGCGCCCTTTTTGGTGATGGCCTTGTTGTTGTGCACGGCCGCGTTCAGCAGGGCGTTCTTCTTCATCGGGGCGTCGTTCCAGGCTGCTCTAGGGGGCGCGCGTCGGCGCGCGGGGGGGACTGGGCCCGCGACCGCGACACGATCCGGTGAGGTGGCGGCGGTATGGGCAACGGTCGCGACGTCTCCAAGGAGTCGCGATCCCCAAGGTCCGGCATCCTACCGTCTCCGGGGGTTCGGCGGAACCGGATTTCAGGGAGCGGGCCGATCGTCTTGCCCACGACAAGCGGGCCGAACCACGGCGACCCTTGGTCCAGCGGCGGACGCGCCCGACTCGCCAGGGGCTCCAAACGGCAACGGGGCCGTCTGTTCGCCCAGGAAACGAACAGCTGGCCCCGATATAGCGCGCCCGGAGCGACCTGGCATGACGTCGCCGATCGATCCTTACTTCAGGCCGAATCCGGCGAAGCGCTTGTTGAACTTGGCCACCTGGCCACCACTGTCGACCAGGCGCTGAACGCCGGTCCAGGCCGGATGACTTTTGGGGTCGATATCCAGCTTGATAGTGTCGCCGGCCATGGTGGACCGGGTCTTGAACTCGGACCCATCGGTCATGATGACCGTGATCTCATGGTACTCTGGATGAATGCCGTCTTTCATGATGCCGCTCCCGCGCAAAGAGGCGCCCTTATAGCCAAGCCGCCTCTCCGACGCAAGGGCGTGGCGCAAAGACAAAACACCTGCGCCGAGGAGGATCGGCCAGGGGAAAACGCTTGTATCGGATCGTCGCTGCTCCGGCAAGAAGCCAGGGTCGGAGCGATGACGGCTGACATCATGCGTGCGTCAAGAGCCGCGACGGGTTTGTGGGTGGCCGATCGGTCTGCGTGGCGACCGGTCATCAAGCGCCAGTTCGGCGGACAGCGAGAATAATCTCCGGTTGAATTCTGCGGCGCCTCTGGATATATATGTTCAAAATTCGATTGAGCAAATAAAAAATGTATTGAGAAAGCGATGCTACACGATACGGCTGTTCATGACAAGTGATGGGTCATGACAGATGTAGGTCACATTTTTTGTATTGCTTTGGTGTTGGCGTTCACACTCTGGTGATGTACGGTTCCGGTGTCAGAGGCTAGATTCTTCTGAACTGTTATCGCAGTGGTCAAATTGTAAAATGATCGAGTGGTCGAATGACCATGATTAGGCTCACGGAGATGTTGCGTCTCCGAGCTGTCGGAGTGGCCAAGGTTGGGATGGGCCTTGCCTCCGCGACAGACCCGTCTCCGCTCTGTGCCTCAACCGGCACCGTCCATGGGACGAGATCAATACTCTGTTGCGTGTCAAGTCTGTCGGTTACCATTGATTTTGGTTATGGGCCGCTTGGGGCGAGCATGCGGCAGTCTCTTGCGTCCGGCGATATCGGCATCTTGAACCAGCCGCTGACCGTCGAGCGGAGGCAAACCGCCTCTGTCGACGTTCCGACCATGACGTGCGAGACCGGTGCCAGTGCAGCGCCGACGGTGAGCGCACGCCTGCCCGCCGGGACGTGGACAGAGCCGAGACATGGGCGCTCGGGGTTGTCCAGGTCCGGCGGAACACACGTCTTTTGGAACTCGTGCTTTCGTTGCAAGGGGAACCCGATATGCTGAAATCGATCAGGATCGGCAGCAAACTTTATGGGGGGTTCGGCACCGTGCTGGTGCTGCTGCTGATCCTCGGAGCCGTCGCTGTTTTCGCGTTGTCCAACATCGGCTCTCTGTTCTCGGAGTACCGGGGACTGGCCCGCTCCGCCAATGAGGTGGGGCGTGTGCAGGCCAACATGTTGCTGACCCGCATGGGCGTCAAAGACTTCATTATTCGCGGCGACACGGCCGCCATCGATCAGGTCAGAGACCGGGCTGGGAAAACTCTGGCTTTCATCACAGATACCCTTGCGCTGATCGAGACAGATGAGCACCGGGCCATGCTGGAGCAGATCCGCGACGCGGTCATGGACTACACAGCGGCCTTCAACCATGTCACCGACCTGCAGGACTTGCGCAACGCCGACGTGGCGGTGATGGATGAAAAGGGTCCGACCGCCGAACGAGCCATGACGGACGTCATGCGGAGCGCCTATGAGGATGGCGACGCGGAGGCCGCCTTTTTTGCCGGTCAGGCCATGCGCAGTCTGCTTCTGGCGCGTCTTTACGCCTACCGCTTCCTGCAACGCAATAACGAGGCCGCCTACGACCGCACCAGCCAGGAGCTGGCGGCTACCCTCGCCGATCTCGACGCTCTGATGGAACGGCTGGAGAATCCCGACCGGCGGCGCCTGACGCAACAGGCTCAGGACTTGGTCACGGCCTATCGCGCGGCATTCGACTCCGTGTACACCCGCATCGTGGCGCGTAACGAGATCATCGTGAATACGCTCGATGTGATCGGGCCACGTGTCGCCGATCAGGTCGAGGCGTTCAAGCTGCAGGTTAAGAGCCGCCAGGATGACCTGGGGCCGCAGGCCACGGCCAGCATCGGCACCACCGTCGCCATCATGCTGGGACTGGCCGCGACCGCCATGGTTCTGGGAACCGCCGCCGCCTTGCTGATCGCGTCTGGCATTGCCGGGCCGGTGAAGGCCATGACCGCGGCCATGGGCCGCCTGGCGGACAAGGACTACACGGTGGAGATTCCGGCTCAGGATCACAGGGACGAGATCGGCGCCATGGCGGCCGCCGTCGCGGTGTTCAAGGAAAACAGCCAGAGGGTCGACGCCCTGCAGGCCGAGCAGGACGCCGCCCACCGGCGCAACGCACGCCGTGTTCAGGCCGAGATGTTCGCCCTGACCAACGCCCTCAACGAGGAGGTGCGGAGCGCCATCTCCATCGTGCACAAGCAGGCCGAGGACATGCATCGGGCGTCCCTGGAGATGAGCGCCGCCATCGATACGACGGAGCAGGGGGCGGAGGCGGCCTCGACCGCGTCGCGGGAGTCCTCCAGCAGCGTGGACGCGGTGGCGGCGGCGGCCGAGGAGATGGCCAGTTCCATCGGCGAGATCAGCCGGCAGGTCAACGGCGCCTCGGAGATCGCCGTTCGCGCCTCACAGCAGGCCGAGAGCACCAACGACCGCATTCAGGGCCTCGCCAAGGCGGCCAACCAGATCGGCGAGGTGGTCAGTCTGATCAGCGATATCGCCAAGCAGACCAACTTGCTGGCGCTGAACGCGACGATCGAGGCGGCGCGCGCCGGCGAGGCAGGCAAGGGTTTCGCGGTGGTGGCCAACGAGGTCAAGACCCTGGCGACACAGACGGCGAAGGCGACCGAGGACATCGCCGAGCAGATCGGTGGCATGCAGACCGCCACCAAGGATGCGGTGGACGCGATCCATGGCATCGTCACGGTGATCGGCGAGATCAACGAGATCACCACGGCGGTGTCGGCGGCGGTGGAGGAGCAGACGGCGGCGACGGGGGAGATCAGTCAAAACGCCCAGCTGGCCGCGCACAGCACCCAGGATGCCTCGGACAACATCGCGGCGGTGTCCAACAGTGCCGGCACGACCGGCCGCCATGCCGGCAATGTTCGCCAATCGGCGCAGGATGTCCGCCAGCAAGTCGAGAATATGCAAGGCTCGCTGGAGCGCATCATCCGCGCCACCAGCGCCGAGGACCGCGCGGCCAACGCGCTGCGCACCCTGAATGTGGCGGTGACCGTCGACCTGGGGGGCGGCCAGCAACAGGCGTGCCTGCTGCAGGACGTAGCGCCCAACGGCGTTGGCACCCTCGACCGATCCGTCAGCGCCGAGCGGGGCCAGAGCTTCGGGATCGATATTCCGGATGTGGGGCGCCTCAGCGGCGTCATTGTCGCGCAGACGGATGCCGCCACGCATATCCGACTGGACATGAGCGAGGCCGAGGTGCGAGCTTTCGAGGCCTTCGTGAGAAAACGGGGCTGAGCGGAAAAATGGTGGGCCGCCAAGGCTCGCCGAAGGCAACACTGTGCCATGGAAGAATACCCGTGGCGGAGACGCGTGACTCGCGCGCTCCGCTCCGGCACGCTTCCTCTCTCATCCGATCACATCCCATGGTTTCCTCTGGGCGGGAGGTATGGGACGGTTGGATGGGCCGGCGGGCCGGTCGCGGCCAGGCCAATGGCCACGGAGCGTGGTCGTCGATGTAAGTGCCAAGGACCAAGGAGATAGATCGGTGAAGCACGAAATCAGGAACGAACTCGACAAGACCGTTCTGGCCCTGTCCGACCAACTGGTCGACGCCGACCGGGCGGTGTTCGAGCGGGTGGTGGGCCAGGTCGTGAGTTCGGGGGCGCGTACCATCGAGGTGGATTTCAGCGAACTGAAGTACATGGATTCGGCCGGCCTGGGTCTGCTGCTGACCTTGCGCGAGCAGGCGGAAAAGGTGCGGGCGCAGGTGGTTCTCGCCAGCCCGAAGGGATCTGTGCGGGAGATCCTGGAACTGGCTCGATTCGACACGTTGTTCAGCATCCGTCACGCGGGCTGATCCTCGCTGCCCACAGGGTCGTTCCGTCCGTGGGTCCCGAGGCATGGGCGGTTTGGACCCCTGTCCTTGGGGGCTTACGTCGGCTGGAGTTCTTGATGGGTCCGAACGAACCGCGCCTCGATGGCCGACGGTGACCGACCGTCGAGGTCGCGGGTTCGGCGGATCCGGACCGAAGCGAGAGTGAAGAGGTCCCGCCACCCAGGCTGGCTGAACTCGGGTCGCCGGCGATTAGCGACGAGCAACGGCCGTGACCCTGTCGTCGGTCCGTACCCTGGCCCGATGATCGCTCAAGGATACCCTCGCAAGGATACCCTCGAATGTCCGCCACCCGTGCTCTGATCGTCGAGGACAACGCCCTGAACCGCCGCCTTCTTGTCGGCCAGTTGGAGGCGATGGGCTATGAAACCGCGGTGGCCTGCGACGGCGTCGAGGGATGGGACATCCTGTCCCGGGAGGGCGAGGGCTTCGACGTGGTGCTGCTCGACCGGCGCATGCCGAACATGGACGGCATGGAGGTCCTGGCCCGCATCAAGGCGTCGCCCACCTTGCAGGCTCTGCCGGTCATCATGCAGACCGCCGCCGACAGCCAGCAGGAGATCATCGAGGGCATCAAGGCGGGGGTTTACTATTACCTGACCAAGCCTTTCGAACCCGCCGTCCTGCTGTCGGTGACCGCCTCGGCGGTGGCCGACTACGCGCGCTATCGCAGTCTTCAGCGTGATGTGGACCAGCGCACCCAGGGCATGGGCCTGATGCACGAGGGACGCTTCCGCTTCCGGACCGTGCGCGAGGGGCGCGACCTGGCGGTCATGCTGGCGTCGGCCATGCCCCATGCCCAGCGCGCGGTCATCGGCCTGTCGGAACTGATGATCAATGCTGTCGAGCACGGCAACCTGGGCATCACCTACAATGAGAAGTCCACGCTGCTGAAGGAGCAGCGCCTGGAGCAGGAGATGGTCGACCGTCTGGCCCGACCGGAATACCGGGCCAAGATGGTGGAGGTGGAATTCGAGCGTCACGCCGATCGGGTGGTGGTGACGATCACCGATCAGGGCGAGGGCTTCGACTGGCAGCGCTACATGGAAATGGACCCGACGCGCGTGTTCGATACACATGGGCGCGGCATCGCTCTTGCCCACGACCTGAGCTTCGACTCGCTGGAGTATCGAGGCAAGGGCAACCAGGTTCTGGCGACCGTCACGACCGAGCGGTCCGCTCAAAGCGACGACCCGGTCGAGGATGTGCACGCCATGGTGTCCCTGGGCGAGTTGTCGCGTGGAGTTTCCAGCGATGTCCAACTGTCGGCCATGCACGCGCGCCTCCGTGATACGCGCCAGGACCTGGAATCCTTCAAGACACGTCTTGCTCAGGACTTGACGGCGGCGCGGGAGATGCAGCAGGACCTGCTGCCGCCGCAGACATGGCTGGCTGATCTGGAAGGCCAGTTTGGCGTGCGCCTGGACAGCCACTTCGAGCCGTCCTCTGAACTGGGGGGCGACCTGTTCGGCTTGCGTGCCCTGGACGAGCAAAGACTCGCGGTGTGGATGGTCGACTTTTCCGGCCACGGCGTGTCGGCGGCGCTCAACACCTTCCGCTTGCATACTTTGCTCGAGGACATGGTGGACGGCATGGACGAACCGGGCGTCTTCCTCACGCGCCTGAACAACCGACTGTCGGGGTTGCTGTCCACCGGACAGTACGCCACGGCCCTGTATGGTGTCGTGGACCTGGAGGCCGACAGCCTGACCTATGCCGCCGCCGCCGCGCCGTCTCCCCTGTTCGTCAACCTCGCGGATGGCGCCGTGTCGTCCGGCCTGGGCGCGGGGCTGCCCCTGGGTGTGATGTCGGGGGTGGACTATGACACCCGCACGGCGCCACTGCCGCCGGGGACGCTGCTGCTGTTGTACAGCGACGCCTTGCTGGAATGCGGCCGGGAAACCGGGGACGACCTCGGGAAGCAAGGGGTGCGCCGGCTGCTGTCGGAAGCGGTTCTGGACCAGGGCGAGGGGTTCACCCTGGCCCGCTTCCTGGAGCCCTTCTTCGCCAAGGTATCGCGACCGTTGAGCGATGACCTGTCGGCGCTGGTGTGCTTGCGGCCGATGGTGGAGGAAGACGCCGACGTGGCCTCGCGGATCCATCCAGACGTGGGTTCCAGGGCCTGACCGTCAGTCATCCGCGTCCAGACCCACGTCGGGATCCCAGCCGGCGGCGCGGGCGGTCGCCACGGCGTCGGCCTGGATGCGCTCGAATCGGGTTCGCAGCTCTTCGGGCAGGTTGGCGACCCGGAAATCATGGCGCCGCCACTCGTCCTCGACCTTGGCCCAGAGGTCCTCGAAGCGCTTCCGGGTCCAGCCGGCGCCGGTTTCGGTCTCCGGCACCAGGCCGAACGCCCAGGCATCCCTGAGAAGGCGTCCCCGGTCGGTCATGCCGCCCATCTCGTCCTTGTCGATGCCGGGGTAGGGAATTTCCATGGGATGGGTCCTTGCGGGATGGCGAAGCATCCATCGTACGGCGGGCCCGGCTTGAAAGGCCAGACCGTCGACCGCCAATGACGCGGTGGACCCTCAAAAACTGTCGCCGGGTGTCGTCTTGGTTCCCGCGATCCAGCTCGGTCGGGGTCTTTTGGTGGCCAAAGGGGCACCCCACCACGGGGCGGTTCCCAAGCAGGGGGACAAGCTGTCACGGATGCCGGGTCAGACGCGGTAAGGGAAACTAAGATGAGTCACCGCGTGGCTTAACCATCCTTTTGCGTCTGCGATCGCCGTACGGCAGCCGCTCGGACCCCGTGTCGCGGCGGCGCCGGTCCGGGCCGAAGAAACCCCGCGTTTGCACGAAAACGCGCGGTCGGCGGATCACCGCCTCCATCCGTGCGTACAGGCGTTTGACGGAAATGGGCTTGGCCAGGAACTCGTTGACGCCGGCGTCCCGGGCTTGCACCACACGGAACGATTCGGTGTGCGCGGTCAGCATGATGATGGGGACGAAGCGGTTCGGACTGTCCTTGCCGGTGCGCACCAGGCGCGTGAAATCCAGCCCGTCCAGGGGGCTCATGTTCAGGTCGACGATGATGATGTCGGCGGTGATCACCCGCATGATCTTGAAGGCGTCGGCACCATCCGTGGCTTCCTTGATCGACCCCACACCCAGCGCCCGCAGGATTTCCTTGACGATGTGGCGCATGTGAGGGTTATCGTCCACCACCAGAATGCAAAGCCGGCTTAAATCCAGGGGCATTAGGCCTCCGAGGGTGTCCAAGGGCTGGCGAGAATCATGGCCACGTCGTCCGGACCGGTCAAGACACGCGACCCGCCATGGCCACGGAGCGGGCCGGCGCAAACACGGGGAGGGTGGCGCGCCGTTATGGACCCTGAGTTGCTCCAATGGATGAAGGGGCCGCTTTGGTGGCTAATGGTCTGGGTGGTCGCCATTTCCCTGGTGATGTCTGGCCTCTATATGACGCTGGGGCCATGGATGCGACACGGTGGGGCGCAGCGACGGGTGGCCCGCGCCTTGAAGCGGGCCGGCCTGACCGCCTTGAACGACGTTGTGCTTCCCGGGCCGCGTGGCGCGCTCTGCCAGGTGGACCATGTGGTGCGCCTGCCGACCGGTTTCGTGGTGCTGGAGGCGGTGATGCGCGGCGGCCGCCTTGTCGGCGGCGCGCGCGGACGCACCTGGCGTCAGGATCTGGGGCTGGAGCGCTACCATTTCAGTAATCCCCTCAGGCGCTTGGACGAATCCATGGACGCCGTGCGGCGGGCCTTGCCCGGCAAGGGAGAGGATGGCCCCGGGGCACCCGTGTTGACCGGTCAGGTGGTGGTGCCGCGCAGCGCCCGATTTCCGCGCGGCCGGCCGGACGGCGTGTCGCCGCTGGGAGAGTTCCTTGAGGAATTGCGCGGGGCCGCGCGCGCCGAGACTTCGGAGGGCGCGCGGGTCGCCGAGGCCTGGGAGGCCCTGCGGGTGGCCGGCTTGGCCGAGCCGCGCGGCCTGTGGGGCTACCTGCGCCGGACATTGCGTCACCTGATGGCCGACGAACGCGGCCGTGGTGGCCTGATGACGCTGGTGGTGGGCTGCTTCCTAAGCCTGGTCATGCTGTCTCAGTCGTGACGGCCGCTACACTGTTTCCTGATCCGATCCCAGCGGAGATCCCATGACCGATCCCATCGCCGCGGCCGGCGTCGAGTCCGCCGCTGAGACCGCCACCGTCACCCTCGACCTGGACGCCGTGCGTACTCACTTTCCGGCCTTCTCCGCCGACACCTGCGCCGATTGGGCGTTTTTTGAGAACGCTGGCGGCGCCTATGTCCCGCAGGCGGTGATCGACCGGCTGACGCGGTTCATGACCGCCGCCAAGGTGCAACCGGGGGCGCCCTATCCAGCCTCCGCCCTGGCGACCCAGATGATGGCCGAGGGCACGAACGCCATGGCCACCTTGATCAATGCCGAAGCCGAGGCTTTGATCCTCGGCCCCGACACCACCACCAATGTCCATGTCCTCGCCAATGCCCTCTCGATGTTGATCGAGTCCGGGGACGAGGTGGTGGTCACCAACCTGGATCATGAGGCCAACATCACCCCCTGGCGGCGCCTCACCCGGCGCGGCGCGACGGTGCGCGAGTGGCGCTTTGACCCGGAGACTGGCGCCCTGTCGCTCGAGGGCCTGGAGGCGGTGCTATCCGAGAACACCCGCCTGGTCTGCCTGCCGCATGCATCCAACGTTACCGGGGCCATCTGTGACGTGCGCGAGGCGGTGCGCCTGGCCCATGAAGCCGGTGCGCTGGCGGTGGTGGACGGGGTGTCCCACGCCCCTCACGGTCTGGTGGACGTTGCGGCGCTGGATGCCGACGCCTATGCGTTCAGCGCCTACAAGGTGTTCGGTCCCCACGTGGGGGTGCTGGCTGTCCGGCATGGCCTGCTGGAGCGATTGGAGAACCAGAATCACATGTTCCTGGCCGGCACTGGCGCGTTGACCATCAATCCGGGCGGACCCAATCACGAGGTGACCGCCGCGCTGGCGGGTATCACGGACTACCTGGCCGGCCTGTACAGGCACCACTTCGGGGACGGACCCGAGCGGTCGACGCGAGACCGCATCACGGCGGTGTTCGGTCTGTTCGAGGACCATCAACGCGCCTTGACCGCGCGCCTGCTGGCGGGTCTGCGCGCGCATCCGTCGATCCATGTGATTGGGTCGCCCACGGCTGGGCCACACCGCTCGCCCACCGTGGCCTTCGTCCATGACCGCCTGCCCTCGCGGGCCGTGGCGGAGCACCTGCGAGGCCATCTTGTGGCGGTACGGCACGGGCATTTCTACGCCTGGCGGTGCTTGCAGGCCCTGGGGCTAGACCCGGAGGACGGCGTGGTGCGCGCCTCCATGGTCCACTATACCTCGGTCGAGGACGTGGATCGTTTGCTCGCCCACCTGCCGGATTGAGTTACCGGCTGAACACCCGCCATTCCCGGCACTGTTCGATCATCAGATCGATGCTCCGCCGATCGAGGTTGGCATGGCGAATGAGGCCAATGAACGTCGGTCTATAGTATGTTTCGGTGGGAGGCTTCATGATGTCACTGTATGTTCTGGCGTCGAGCGGCAGGACGTGCCCTTTGCTGTCTAGGAACTCGATCTCAAGGCCAGTTATTCTTTTGATGATGACAAAACTGCGTCCGTGCTTGAGGTATTGACTGGCGTGACTGTGTAACTTCTTAAATTTCAAGAAAAGATCAGCCATTCTTTTTCGTGTCACGGGGTCCATGGTCATCACCACCAAATAGTCTGCTTTCTTGTTCAGCGGTTCGAACATGAAGGCAGATACTTTCCGGGCGTTCGCTGGGCCGATGCGACTGATCATGTAGGAGTCGACTTTGCGTTTGTGCTGCTCCAAGCTGCTTCGGATGGTCGGCAGGGTCTTGTCGCACATAAACCGGATGCCCCAGAGCAGCGTTTCGACCAAGGCTTCCGGCAGAGGCGTGCATGCAGACATGACCAAATCTCACCGTTTGCGATAGGGAATTTGCAGGCTATCATGGTTTTCATGCCTGTGGTCACTCAGAATAATCTCTGAAACCTTTGATCGGCTCACTCATCTGTTTTTGGCCTGTCGTCAGGTTCCACCAACAGCCAGCCATCGACGCGGGCTTTTCGACCGATGGCTCTGCCGTCGGCGCGTTCTGGGCAGAGTGTGGTTGGGCGGTCCGTGGTCGTGGGTCGAGCGTGCGTCCGGCAATGCCGTCAAAGGCTTCGCCCCTTGACGGCATCCGGTCTCTCGCGTGAACGGTTCTGTTGTGCGTGGCCGCCGTGAAAAAGGGCAGCGGATGGCGTCCCTTGGCGGAGCCGCTTCACTCTCATTCTATAGGTTTTGAGTATCTTCGAG
>Ga0126339_10000239_pt1 | contig 26514 bp, 12 predicted proteins | sample OrbTmetagenome_2_FD_92532 | JGI IMG/M metagenome (GOLD analysis project Ga0126339, IMG submission 92532) | Coral microbial communities from Petempiche,Puerto Morelos, Mexico - Orbicella T R C metagenome | ecosystem: Host-associated > Invertebrates > Cnidaria > Coral | place: Petempiche,Puerto...
AAGCTCGGAAATGTAACCACTGGGCTACAGGGGGACTCCTTGAATTGGGTAGCAGATTTGACGGTACCTATATGCACATGAAATGTAGTTTCTATTGACAGCTTAAACTAGCTTTGCAATACGTGCTGTGAAAATTATAAACGTTCTCGCTTAAGTTAGAAAGTTTCTTTTAAATTTATTATTAAATCTCTTCGAAATAGTAAAAAAGCATGACCTCTTCATGAAGATCAGTACTTTTGCATGTCTTTGCTTATTTCATAAAGCTAATAAAGAGCGGCTTATATGAAAAAAAAAAGAAATGGCAAGATGGGTAAAATTTAGGGTCATCCAGGTTTGATGTCCTTCCTTTAAAGCTCTTTTTACACCTAACTTGGTTCAAAAGGGAAAAAAAAAAGGATTGTAGGCAAAAACATCAATGGAGTCCTATAGAAATATCGAAAAAAAAAAAAAACGCGGAGTCCCCCGGCGGGGTTGAACGGCATGCCCTTCCGAACCGAAGATTGGAAATGAAAACAGTGGGCTACAGGAGGACTCCTTGTATTGGGTAGCAGATTTGACCATACTTATATGCACATGAAATGTGCTTTTTATTGACAGCTTAACCTAGCTTTGGAATACGACCTGTGAAAATTATGAACGCCCTTGGATCAGTTGGAAACTTTCTTTAAATTTATTATTAAATCTTTGCGAAATAAAAAAAAACTGACCTCTTTATGAAGATCAGTACTTTTGAAGGTCTTTGCCTATTTTATACAAGGTAATAAAGAGCGCCTTATATGAAAAAAGAAATGGCAAGATGGGTAAAATTTAGGGTCATCCAGGATTGATGTCCTTCCTTTAAAGCTCTTTTCACACCTAACTTGGTTCAAAAGGGAAAAAAAAAGGATTGTAGGAAGAAACATCAGTGGAGTCCAACAGAAATATCCAAAAAAAAAAGAAAAACGTGGAGTTCCCCGGCGAGGTTGAACGCCACGCCCTTCCGAACCGAAGCTCGGAAATATAACCAGTGGGCTACAGGAGGACTCCTTGTATTGGGCAGCAAATTTGACGGTACTTATATGCACATGAAATGTGCTTTTTATTGACAGCTTAACCTAGCTTTGGAATACGACCTGTGAAAATTATGAACGCCGTTGGATCAGTTAGAAACTTTCTTTAAATTTATTATTAAATCTTTGCGAAATAAAAAAAACTGACTTCTTTATGAAGATCAGTACTTTTAAAGGTCTTTGCCTATTTTATACAAGCTAATAAAGAGCGGCTTATATGAAAAAAAACAAAAGAAATGGCAAGATGGGTAAAATTTAGGGTCATCCAGGATTGATGTCCTTCCTTTAAAGCTCTTTTCACACCCAACTTGGTTCAAAAGAGAAAAAAAAAAGAAGATTGTAGGAAAAAAACATCAATGGATTCCAGCAAAAATATGAAAGAAAAAAGAAAGAAAAAAAACGCGGAGTCCCCTGGCGGGGTTGAACGCCATGCCCTTCCGAACCGAAGCTCGGAAATCTAACCACTGGGCTACAGGGGGACTCCTTGAATTGGATAACAAATTTGATGGTACCTATATGCACATGAAATGTAGTTTTTATTGACAGCTTAAACTAGCGTTGCAATACGTGCTGTAATAATTATGAACGCCCTTGCTTAAGTCAGAAAGTTTCTTTTAAATTTATTATTAAATCTTTGCGAAATAGTAAAAAAAAATGAACTCTTCATCAAGATCAGTACTTTTGCAGGTCTTTGCCCATTTTATACAAGCTAATTAAGAGCGGCTTATATGAAAAAAGGAAATAGCAGGATGGGTAAAATTTAGGGTCATCCAGGATTGATGTCCTTCATTTGAAGCTCTTTTCACACCTAACTTGATTTAAAATGGAGAAAAAAGAAGATTGTAGGAAAAAAAACATCAATGGAGTCCAACAGAAATATGAAAACTAAAAAAACCGCGGAATTCCCTGGCGGGATTGAACGCCATGCCCTTCCGAACCGAAGCTCGGAAATGTAACCACTGGGCTACAGGGGGACTCCTTGAATTGAGTAGCAAATTTGACGGTACCTATATGCACATGAAATGTAGTTTCTATTGACAGTTTAAACTAGCTTTGCAATACGTGCAGTGAAAATTATGAACGCCCTTGCGTAAGTAAGAAAGTTTCTTTTAAATTTATTAATATATCTTTGCGAAATAGTAAAAAAGTGACCTGTTTATGAAGATCAGTACTTTTGCAGTTCTTTGCCTATTTGATACAAGATAATAACGAACGGCTTATACGAAAAAAAGAAATGGCAAGATGGGTAAAATTTAGGGTCATCCAGGTTTGATGTCCTTCCTTTAAAGCTCCTTTCACACCTAACTTGGTTCAAAAGGGGAAAAAAGAAAGATTGTAGGAAGAAACATCAATGGAGTCCAACAGAAATATCCGAAAAAAAAAAAAGAAAACGCGGAGTCTCCTGGCGGGGTTGAACGCCATGCCCTTACGAACCAAAGCTCGGAAATGTAACCACTGGGCTACAGGGGACTCCTTGAATTGGGTAGCAAATTTAACGGTACCTATATGCACATGAAATGTAGTTTTTATTGACAGCTTAAACTAGCTTTGCAATACGTGCAGTGAAAATTATGAACGATCTTGCTTCAGTTAGAAAGTTTTTTTAAAATTTATTATTAAATCTTTGCGAAATAAAAAAAAATGACCTCTTCATGAAGATCAGTACTTTTGCAGGTCTTTGCCTATTTTACACAAGCTATTAAAGAGCGGCTTATATGAAAAAAAGAAATGGCAAGATGGGTAAAATTTACGGTCATTCAGGTTTGTTGTCCTTCCTTTAAAGCTCTTTTCACACCTAACTTGGTTCAAAAGAGAAAAAAAAGAAGATTGTGGGAAAAAACATCAATGGAGTCCATCAGAAATATGAAAAAGAAAAAGAAAAACGGGGAGTCCCCCGGCGGGGTTGAACGCCATGCCCTTCCGAACCGAAGCTCGGAAATGTAACCAGTGGGTTACAGGGGGACTCCTTGAATTGGGTAGCAAATTTAACGGTACCTATATGCACATGAAATGTAGTTTTTATTGACAGCCCAAACTTGCTTTGCAATACGTTTTGTAAACATTATGAACGACCGTGCTTAAGTTATAAAGTTTTTTCTTAAATTCATTACTGAATCTTTCCGAAACAAAAAAAAAATGACCTCCCAATTAAAATCAGTTCTTTTGCAGGCAGACCGAGGAGTTGATCTTGGGTCTACTGAGAAAGAACTCTAGCTAAGTCATTCAGAGCGGGACTTGAACCCGGGACCACTAGATTTTAAGTTGGGCACCCTGACCACTCGACGACACTGCCTCACGCAAATCGTGACGTTGCTCCTAGAAGCCCACGTAAAGCACCTTTTTTGCAGTACACTTAGTTTCATGATGCTCTAGGTTCCAAGATCGAGTCTAATGATTCAACTACGCGGAAAAATATAGGCTTCTTTCGTGGGCTTTTAATCAACTATTTAAACAATAGAGTGTTTGTGTCGAGGAACTATCGGGTGATAGTTGCCTCGCGGAAATTTGATGTTCTTAAAACAAATTTTCCCCCGGAGAAACAAAACTTCGAGGCAATTACGCTAATTTAAGAACGTCAAATTTCCAAGGGGTAGCCATCAGACCGATAGTTCCGAGACATAAACACTCTATTGTCTTAACTGCTTACCACTAAATTTTCTTCCGCCCGCCAGTTCATCAAAAATCATATTGAACTATTTTCAAGTCTTTTAGACTGCAACTGAACATATGAGCTTCGGAGAAAGATATAAAGACATGATTGATCATGATCATCGCTTTTTTATACACACAAAAAAATTCAGACTTGAACGGGATTCGAACCCATGACCTCTCCGATACCGGTGCTGTGCTCTACCAACTGAGCTATCAAGCCAACTGGCAGCTGGTCACTTTGTGAATTCGAAATATACCCGTAGATGGTGAAGATTCAAGTGAATGTATGAAAGATCATATATTTGAACTGCGGAGAAAGATATGAAGACATCAATGATCATCGCAGTTATAGACACAACTTAAGAAGAAGAATACCGTTCAAGCCTGAATTTTTTTCAGGCTTTTTTTTTTAACGACAGCCTCCCTCAAAGGTCAAATTGTCTACCCTTTAAATGAGCTTTTCCATTTGAAACTAGGCAAAATATACTATACATCTAATAAATAATAAATTAAACTAGAAAATCTAATGGCAGTATTAACGAAAATGTACAACATATAATGGTGCTGCATAACTCCCTAATCTCTAAGCTAACTTCATGTTTGTTTTTGGAACATCGAAAACATATCTTCTTTATGGTACACCCAGTTGGTTTAAAAGCCAACTAGCCGTTGATGATGGGTATTTTTTGTTTATTTTCTTTCTATAACATCTCTTTGGCATTCTTCCGGTGACTTCTGATGACGGCTCAGCTGCGTAGATTGCGAAAACGTTTTATGACACTTGTCGCATTTAAATGGCTTTTCTCCCGTATGCGTTCGAATGTGATTGTTCAGTGTTGTTGCGCCAGCGAATGAACGCCCGCAGAAGCCGCATTTAAATGGTTTCTCGTTGATGTGGATCACGACATGTTCTCTCAGCTCGGCTGGGCCTGGGAACGACGAAGGACAGTGCCCGCACTGGTATGGTCGATCGGGGGACTGGAAAAGAGGAAAGAATTCCCTTTTTTAAATAGTTGATGAGCAAGGAAAAAAGGATGTTAAATTATCGCGAAGATACGGTGTCTAGAATAATGTGACGGTGTTTACAAACTTAGTCAAATCCAATCCACGTCTGATAGGCAATACTTTTGGAGAAGGTCAATTGTAAAATACGTCCAGTACAAGTTACTTCGGAGAACACCATTTTTCAAAGACTTAGCTCGACGCGACATAAGGTGGCATCGTATGGTATTTTCTTCTACTGCTTCCCTCCATTCACACGTCAGATTCTAAGCAGTCCTTCTGACAGACATGGACACCTTAGGCCTTACCTGTGGGCATACATGCATCTGGAGAAGCACCCTTTGAGAAAACGTCTGCGAGCACTGACCACATCTCCAAATATGGGGTTCTCCGTGATCCTTCAGACCCAGTCCAAAAGGGTCCAGGGGCCTCTCCGGATCATCAAAGTCCTTCAGAACAAACAAACAATTAATGTAAATTTTGGAATAAATAATAAGAGATGAAGTGAATAACCTTATCGTTCAATTCTACTGGTTAAAAAGACTTAAAAATTTCCATCACTTGACGTAATTTAGAGGGTCAAAAACGGCAACCGGAAGTAAAATTTTGCTTAAATTTAGCTTCCTCTGAGAAGTGACGTAATTGATGTGCATGTCAACGCCTAAACGAGCTAAAAAGAGGAACAATGAAATTAATTCCACTTGCCGTTTGTGAATCGGAAAGATTTCTGCTTAACGTATTAAAAAGCTTAAAAGGAACTTTCCTTTGGTTGAGATCTGAAGTTGAGTTAATAGCATCTAGCGAAGAAGGGAAAGTGGAACAACGAACAAAAATTCCATCGCTACTGGTTTCATGTAAGTCTGTTATGCTTACACCGAAGAATCTGTCCTACCTGATCTCTTGAATCTTCGAAAAGAATTTCTTCATCTACTCCTGGAGGCTTCCACTGAACCGTGTGTTCTGGAAACGCAAAATACAAGAAGATAAAACGTATTTAAAATACCGGAGATTATTTAACGAGGGACTGGACAAGAGAAATTTTAAATATGCTTTCATGGTTTTTAGCAGGCAGGCAGGCAGGCAGGAAGGAAGGAACTAGTCAAATAGCCAGTCCATAGTTAACAGAGGAAATTGGTTGAAAAAACCTGGCAACGGTCTTTATTGTATGTTTTTGTTGGCTATTTTGGGTGTTGACCCTACACAAAACCTGACAAAATACAAAAGGTGGTTATGTGTGCTCATACAACTAACCGATAGAAACATTGTAATTATGTAACTCATGCATAGTCAATGAGCATAAAACAAAAGATGTGTAGGGTCAAGGACCTTCCAACATAACTCTTAGCCTTTTTGTTTGCTTCTTTGATGTTTAACGGGATTCTTAACCATTTTCCTCTATTAACTAGGGCCTGTTACAAAAAATGAACTAATATAGATAAATGAAATTTCAAACCTTTGACGACCCTCGCTTTCATCAGAGCCGGGACATCAATAAATTCGGAGTATTTTTCGTCGTACCACACCAGGAGTTCCCTGCCTGCGGGGATGTGCCTGAAGGCCCGGTAATAAATGTTCCCACAATACTGAAACACCGTCATGTTCTGCTCCTCTTTGTAGCGAGCACATTGTATAAAACGCATCCAGCTGGACATGTATTCTTCACTTCCATCAATAAAATGACTAAACTTCCCGTCTTTGTAAATCTAACATGACAGAGAGAAAAAAAAGGAACATATACTATAAGCGTTGAATCCTAGTACTGACATATATATAAGCTTTATACAGGGTTCGTACCCTTTTTCAGGAACAAAATTCCAGAACTTTTCCAGGACTCAGATTGATTTTTTCCATGACCCTACAATTCAACATAAACCTTTCACTCCCAATAATTCCACTGTCAGTTCTCTTTACTGTCTGCCATACATTTCATTTTGTTACTTGAGTTTAACAGATTTAGAACTTTCCAGGACCAGTAGCCTATTTCCAGGACTTGCCACAATAAAATTCCAGGACTTTCCAGGTTTTCCAGGACCCGTACGAACCCTGTAAATAAGTATGTGCTGCTATGCAGGGTATATGGTTGTCAGGCAGTTTAGTCTGAGATAGGGTATATAAATCATTCAGTTTTGGTCTAGGGTAGGGTATAACTTATCGGAAAAGTGGCTAAAGTATTTAAATAATTTAGTCTAGAACAGAATTTTTTATCCGGTGTTCTATAATAGAGGTGACTTTGTAAGTCTTCTAAGATATTGGTTTATTTAGCATATGTTGGACTACCATAGTGAGAAAGGTGCTGTATGGAAAATAGCTAGTCTAGGGTAGAGTAGGGATTTCTGGAGTCTAGCTAGTTTAGAATAGAGATGCAAAATCAAGCTGATCATAGTCTAGTATAGAGTAAGGGTTCCAGTGTCCCAGCGGCAACCCCCCACCCAAAGATTCACAGTGTGTTCATTCTCATTGTAACTCGGTGAGTTGAAAAACTAGGCCAAGATTTTTCATTATGACCTATCTCCCTTAACTATGAACATCAGTCGAAGAATATTTTCTTACCTCCCACATGTAGTCATTATGTGCGCCATCTCGCAATTCATCTCGCCTGATAACCTGGCCTTCATACGGACCGATCCACGTTCCAGGGGGAATGGGCTGAGCCGCACACACTCCATATTCTGCCCCAGGGACACTCGACCTACAGAGTTTCACCTCATCCGGGAACACCAAGGACGGGCTTGGCAGTGAACACCGCTTTTTCTTGCGTTCTTTTCAGATAAACACAACAAAAATAATAAAATTCGAAGATGGATGATTTAGCTCGGACGCTAAAAAGCAAGACCTTTTGCAAGCTACTAGAGTACTAATAATACGCGGCAATTTTTGTACTCCTGGAAACCTGTTTTACAGGCTGGTTGATTGTAATACTCTTTGTTCCCCTGAGCGATCTCAACGCGAAACACAACTGAGATACGACCTTAGTTTTCAAAAAAGCAAAAGGTTAAATAATAAATATGTTACAAGGCATTTTAAAGTGCAAGTACTCACTTACTGTCAGACGGGTTCAATAAAACACTGCAACATCCTTAAAAAATATTCAGCGATATTGCACAGTAAAATGTATAATAAGATATATATCTCCCCATTGAGGACAATCGAGATCGTGTTCTGTCAGTGAGAATCAGTTCGTCACGCGGGTTTTCAACAGACCACGATACGTGTCAACTAATTCCAGTCCCTAGTTTAAGGCTCCATTTATATGGTCTCGGGTACCCGAGAAGACCCTTCCCTCGAGTTACCCTGGCCGAGGTAACTTTTCACTTATTTCTTTGCAAAATTCAACCAACCGTTTACACGAGGCTCGCAAACCCATCCTGTCTGACCTCGGCAGGTAGGGTAACACTGGCAGGCGGGGCAACTTTTCTTCATATGAACACTTTGGCTCGCCCAACTCTCGGCGTGGTGAATGTCACGAAATGCGTAGGTTAAGGGTTTAAAGCAGAAATCAAAGAATCAAAGAAGAGAAAAATAACTCGGCGAAATCCATTTTGATCGAATGACCGATGGAAACTAAAAGAAAGAGGGATACTTGCATATTTGATTATTCAATAAGGGTTATCAATAATCATGCAGGGTCAACTTTGACTCGGCCTACAGGGACTACATTTTCACAGATAAACGCTCGATAAAGTTGACTCGGGGGGAGGGTTGTCTCGGTTACCCAAGCCCATATAAATGGGGCTCAATTGTACTTTCATTAACCACTAGAATACTTGCTCTTGTTTTCTATGTCTTGAGCTCAGGTCGCCTTCGCTTTGATGCCTATTCGCTCATGATCTGTCATTCAGATTTATTTACCTACCGATGAGTACGTACCTGGGCCAGGTTCCTCGTGCTTGATGAGTTTACGCTGATTGTCAAGGACTGTAGGCTCCAACGGCACGTGTCCATACAAATACATACAAATCTCCTCCCAGGAGAACGGTGGCCTCTTCGACCCAGGCCCTGTCATTTTGAGCTCGGGTAAAGGCGGAGCTTTGCTCATCCCCTCCCTGAAATAAAGGGAGTTGATTTAACAATTTAAAATTGCTACAGTCGAGCGCACACCAATGGCAACCTCTTTATAACGAACAGGAAAACCTCGTAAATCTGCCCTAGGAAAGCCATTCTTTTACAACATGATCATGTTCAGAAAATTAGACATAGTACATCGATTCATTTTACTTGAAAGATACTTTATCACAACAAAGGACATCTAACACAAATCAAACGCTATATTTTTTATATTTCATGCTCAAAATTACTTTCGCCACCCTTAAATCTTACCACTCTCAACAACTCGTAACTTACTATCGTAATTCACGAGTTAAAAATTGAACAACCCTGAAAGGTTCAATTATATACAAATTATATATAGATAATCGCTCTCGGTGTGAAGTTCAAGTAGTGTATGTAGGTCATTTAAATGCCACTCGTAGTCGTGAACAGATTCGACAAATAAAAATGTTTGCACGATATTTCCAACAATAAATTTGACCTTGAGAATGCAAAACTACCGCAGAACTAACCTTTGTAATATCAGTAAAATTTATGAAAACTACAACATTGCTTAAGTTCACAAAGTTAATAAGTGAAAGGAGGTAATTCTTTCTTTCATTGGAAAGTTATGTTCTTTCAAAAAAATACGCCAGTTTATCAAAAAAAAAATGTATCGATTAAAGGAGCTATGTCACGGTTTGCCGCATCTTGAAAAGTTCAGCCTACATTTTTCGATTCAAGTTCGTCGTTTGTAACCCGTGTCAGTCCTCTCCATCCTTAACCATCCTTGTTCCTTTATGATTTATTATTATCTCTTTGGTGTTTTTCTATCCTAGTAAACTTCTATTTTAATGATTTCTTCAATTTATTTAAAGATAATTTTCGTAGCCAAAATTTAATAACTAGAATGCCGCAACTGAGCTTCCTTAAATTTGCACCCCGTTCCAGTTATTTCTTTTCATTACAATTGCATGAAAGTGTCTAATAATCAAAGAATAAAATATTTGTCCACAGGAATGTCTGCGTGGTTAAGACGCACAATTCTAATACTTCAAATTCCACAATGGAGAACACAGAAAACGCCCCAAACGAGTAAAAAAAATCTCAAAATATTTGTTCCCTGATAAACTGGTTCAACTGGGTTATCTTTTGCCGTTTTTGTATTTCAGAGCTTAATTCAAGATAAATACCATTGCAAGGCACAATTGTTTAGTATTGAGGTATAAAGAAAAATTGAAAACAAGAATTAATGGAGGATGATACCACATCCGAATCGGATTCTAACACGAACCGTTTTTTGAACTTTTCTAAACGTCTGGAAAACTGTTTTTGTCCCAAGGCTGCTTTGGAAGATCATGCAATTAATTCAATTTCTTTCCACCAGCCGCATAAACAAATCACAAAATTAAAACTCTACGATTTAGTTACGGTTTTATTATTTGGAGAGTTTGTTACGATAATTAGGAAAAATCACTCGATTTTCATATTCAAGGCCAACTATAAACCTCAATTTAAAAATTGTAAATTTTTCATTTCCAATGTCTGTAATTTATGACTCCACAATAACTTCACGAATAGCCTTCTTTATCTACGCATAATCTGAAATAAACTTTCTGAATATCTACTGACCGAGTATTATGAACTTGACACAATTCTTAATGCCACAATCATGAATCTAATTAACTCAGTTTGCAACCCCGTTGTTGATTTCTAGCGGGTTTGTATCCCATACATTCAGCGGGTCATCAATTCAATAATACAAGAAGAGGTATAATTTTTACCACACGGCTGCTGAGAAATATTGTTCTACTAAACATAGCTATTCCTTACAGAAAAAATCGTTCATACTTGTTGCTATGCTGCTTGGAAGACAACATTGGTTTAACCTGTGCTTTACGTTCTGCAAAATTTCGTCTCTGAAAAGAAGCGATAACTACTCAGTTAAATAATTTGTTCGTTTTACACCCCGCATAACCTATGAAGTTCTTTGTCTCATAAGGGTTTAAACTAAAACGAAGAACTTTTTGTCGTTTTCTTTTTCATGTGTCTGTGACATCGAAAATCTCGGAGCAGAAACTTCTTAAATTTTTGGATGCAAGCGGGGAAAACCTCAGTTGAGGGCTGTCAATATTCCAAAGATTAGTTGTATAAATTGTCAACTGTCAGCGACTTGTTTCTCACCTCGAAATAAAGGTAACAGCACTATCAACAAACTTACAAATTCCGCAATCATAACATTTTTGTTTTCGTGAGGGTTTCCCCATGAATTTGCCTCTGTGACACTTCCTCGTCCAAACGTTTGTGCATAATTGAATAATTTTAAGTCGAACTGTCATAAGAATCTACACTTTTTGACAGATATGTTTAATTTCTTAAGCAGGTAGTTTAACTTGGGTTGTTATCAATATTAATGATGGGAATATCACTTGTACGGACCGCCAAGGGAAGGAAAATAAATCGAGAAACAGCATGACAGTGCAATATGGATTCTAAAAATACTAGAAATAAGTCCTTGACGTGCAGGTACTGTGGACAAACAGGGAAAAGGGACGTGAAAGTAACAATTCATCTGAGTAATACGCGTTGTAAAATATTGTCATAACGTAGTACGTCGCAGTTAGAAATAAATACAGAACATGCGAATTTCTACAAGAAATTAAAATATTCGCCTGTTAAAGGAAGTTGTCGTTATAGAATGACCAAGGTATATAAAAGCAAAGCTTCACTACCTCACTGGCATATTGACGACATCGAGAAACTAGGTTCTTGACTAAAAAATCTTTGAGGGAAAAACTAAACCCCTTTGAGCATTCTTTTAAACTGAGCACAAACATTTCCAGGCTAACGTTTGAGGAAAGAGTAACATCCATGTAGCTGTAAAATTAGCCAAATTTAAGGAATATACCAGTATTCAAAACTAGATAGAATAATAGTAATTTCACTTTGTGTCAACTGCTGTTGTGATAACAACAAATGAGGGACGACAAAATACTAAAAGAGTGGATAAGTTTATCTAGTTGCGATATTTTAGAATCAAAGTGTAAACAACTGATATTTACTCGAACTCTAGTCTGCAAGACATTTTAAAGAATATTGGCTTCAGGTATGCATGCAAACTCGTCCATCCTTGCCCTTTCAAAAATCAACTCTCCTTATTAGTTTTTTTTTTAATGCTACAAATTGACTTTAAAAGAATGTTTTGACGATAGTTGACTGATAAAAATGAATAGATCGACGTATCAACATCATACTTGAAAATCTTCCCTAAAAAGGTGACTGCAATTCGAACGATGAAAACTTTACCTGAAAACAAAGCATTGGCTGTAAATCTGCCAATATCTGAAAATCTTTTATCCCTTAAAATCAAGTTTTTGTTTAACGCAAACCAACTGCCATAATACTTAATTCACATAATCCGTCGTATATAGTAAAAGTATTATAGCCTACAAGAGATAATTCGCTTATTAGTTTTCCGTTGCAAATTAGGACAAGGCGAGGAGAATAATAAAAGTAATACAAACTGTGACTCACCACAATAAAACTTTCTCACCGTCACTCTCTAAATGTTGGACAAAGCTTTCATTACAAGCATCAATGTTACCGACAGTCTAACCCAGACGACGATTATGAACCATATCTTGCATCCAGGCCAAAATCTAACCGCTAACGATGTGATGCCATTATTAAATAAAGCACCTTGTTTTCGGTGTGGGTTTATTTTGGGCTTTGTTGTAATAATTAATACTAATCAATCACTTGTCACCTGGCAAAATAGACGATAAGCTGAGAAAAAGTGCAAGTCTCGGCTTCTACAGCGGGTCAGTGGAATAACCTCCGTATCACATAACTAAGCAGTCTACAAGCCATTTATCTACCTGCATGGTTTGGAAAAACCACATTGCTATACATGACCTTCTTTTGTTTTGTAAAATCCCACGAGAACTCCATATACACACATTTTACCGTTGGCAATGTTTAGGGTTTTGCCTACGTACAGTGCATACAGCGAGCCATTAACAACTGATAAATCATTTAAACGCAAGGTGCTACTTTAAAATATCCAATTGTTACGGATCCTTTTGCCGTAAAATGTTTATCTCTTCACACTTGAAAACTGACCTTGACTTCACGAAGCTCATTTTTTTCGACAAAATGGCATAGATGAAAGCGAAGTAAATGCTACGAACGAGCAAGTTTAATTCAACAATCTCTTGTAATTAGAGAAAATAGCGCCATCTTAGCCAAAAAAGAAATACATACTCTCAAATAGTTGAAAATTTCTAATTTGCGTCATAATTCGCACTTGTGCTAAAAGTAATATCATATCTTCAATTTGTGGTTTTGCGATGTTTTTTTTCTTTTGACTATCAACATGATAAATATCGTCAGATGCAATCTACGAATTCACACAACTTACAAAAACAAGACCACCTCAAATTATAATGCTGCTTACTTCTGAGTTTCTTTAGCGGTTCCTTCGTCTTGATGAAGCCTCCAAAACGCCGCTTTCTGCATAACTGAATTATATCGGACTGAACTGTCATGAAATCTACACTTTTTGACGGGAATGTATAAGTTGTTAAGCAGGTAGTTTAACTTATACTGTTTAACTTATCAATATTCATGATGAAAATACAAGGATACCGACCTGCAAGGACAGGAAAATTATAATACCATACAACAACATCATGAGGATATGGGTATAGGTTTGCAAAGATAACTTTTTATAGTGTTCATAGAATTTTCAAATGCTTACTTGCGCTATACATATAATTGGAATTAATTGATTAAAAAATGCTATCGTTTTTAGGAGACAATATTTCTTCGAGCTAAGGGAATTGCGCAATATAACAGGAACACTATCGAAAGTCGAATTTAGGGCATGTTTTTTTTCCTAATAAGAGAAAAGTCAAGTTTGACAATCATTAGATGTTTGTTTCACATCGTGCAAACAGAAGAATTATAATTTGCTGCTTTTTATATCTTCGAACAGTGAGCTCATTGCCTTACAGAATAATTTCACTTCCAAGCTGCTTAAGGTGTTGACAATAAAACAAAACTCATTAACTGGTAATTTAAGATGATAAAACATAGTTACGTTTCCATTAAACCGAAAAAAGCAGTTTTTCCTGCAATCTGGTTTCTCTGGTCGTTTCTATGCAGAACAGCCATGAAAGTATTCCTTTAAAACTATTTTTGCACAACTTTGTACAGTAGACAATTGATTTTGGTGCAAAACATTTTGCCAAACATATCCATTTGTAGTTGCAAACGATACCATATGCAAGTCACGTATGGGATCCTAAACTACGTATTCAACATAAAAGCGTTTAGGAAATTGTCTTTAAATTCTTTTTGTTTACGATTGGAAAAATATGATGTCAAGGAACAACTGCTCGTTTTGTTTATTTAACGAACTTCAATGCCCATCCCTTCCAAATAACAATAAAAAAATATGTATACAACATGATCGACAGATAATGCTTTTATTCCTTCTAAAGGTTTGTGATTGGCATTTTGGACAAATTACCGGCCGGTTAAAATATATTGCCTTTCCACAAGACATGTTGGAGAACCTAAACTAAAATCTGGAATGGTTTCTAAGTAGAGGTGTTTCTTAACAATAATAATGCTATGAACTATTCGCTTTTGAAATAAATTCAATATCTTAAGAAAAATATATTTCAATATCATGCAGGTAACATGTTTTAGACACCCAAATTATAAAACACCCCTAACTAAACGCAAACGAATATTTTTGTGGTTTTTGTCGATATTTAGGAAATTTTGCACATTTTAAAGACAACTCTAGATAAAATAACATCTTTTATACCGCTAACCTATATCACCCGATGCTAAAAAGGCATCATAGAAATATCCAGTCATTAGTGATCAAGTTACCAAGTAACGATCGTGTTTATAACATAACCGATTATCATATTACCAGAACAACATGCTATAAAGACACTGTTAATTTTTCCTTCAGGTGCTGAAAAAACGAGCTCGGTTACCCCAGTCATGATTAGCATGTAAAGAACGATATTCCTGCAAGTAGTCGTTTTTTAAAAGTTCACTCTTCAATTTTTGCTATGACCCCCCGGGGTAATGGGTAAACGTTCAGAGCTATCTTAAATTCTTAAGAAATAGAATTTATTTGAAAAAAAATTTGCTATTCCGCGAGAGAAAATTGAATTTGAAGTTATCCGATCCATATTTTAATAAAAACGAACGTTTCACTTCAGCCCAAAGCACAATAACACACGCTTTAAGCATTCTTACGAGGTTTGACTTTAACTTTCTCGAGAATGCTTGAGAATGTTATCTCGGGTTCACTTAGAGAAATGAATTACAGTGAGATGTTTCAAATGGCATTTAAAAAGTTACCATGCTATGAGCAGAGTTTTAGTGAATAATTTTTGCACGTATTGCTTGAACTTTGAGCGAAATCCGTCTTCACATTTGTTTGGAGAATTCCCGGGTTCATGAGGACACTTTACTTGATGGTGTTCTTTATTCTCATCACTTTTTGTCTTGAAATTGTTATGACATTGTAAGGACAAATGAGAACTTGGTCAAGGGTGAATCAATTACTCATGAGGTTTTCTAAAGTCAGCTTCACATAAGACAGAAAAATCGTCACATCATAGAAATGTATTGCTTTTTCGCTTTTTCACGTGGTGCCCAAATTCTTTTACTCCAAGTTGACACCAAGAAAGTGTTGAAGCCGTTTATAAGCCTCCAGGCTATTTTTTCATCCACTACAGACAGTGATATTGCAGAATGCTTTAAATTCTCTCCTACAGGTAATAAATCATTATAAAAACACCTTGTTTTCGATATTTTCGATAATGTTAGTTTTTCTTGTAATAGTTACGAAAATCTTTCAACTGCAAACCATAGCCATCTTGAGCGCACAACTTAAATTTCAATCTGATCCATCGTTGATACCAACAAAAATGTATCAAAAATGGCGCCGTTTTATCACACAAACCTTCGTGTGTAGTAGTTAACTTAGTTAACACCTTTTCATAGTTCTAATTAAGTCCAATTCCACATCGTTGTAGATTTCTAGGGCTTTGTTTACAATACATTCAGCGGGCTATTAATAAATTATTCAGAGCTCGGGGCTACTTTTTACCACAGTTTTGTAAAGCAATTTTTATTCTTCAGAAAACTATTTCAAACACGAGTTTCTTCCGTAATAATTCACATATTTCGCTTCGAAGGTGACGCATCCATTCTCCATTAATTCTATTACAATACACTAATAAAAACAGAATTAAAATTCATGCGACATTGTTGTCCCAAACAAAAATTTATAATCTTTTGCCTGGAACCAAACTTAAACTCGTACACTCGGAGGTCAGGCTTCTTAGCCAAAGTCCATGTGCCTAAAAACATTTCGGAGACCAAAATTTCGTTAAAAAAACCCACACAACATCCTGGTAGTAAACTTTAATCGTCTTACAAGGAGATTTGCGGCTTTTTGATAATTTTTCCCCAGTATTTATAACAATACTACCTCAAAGATAGACATCATCGAGGGATTTTCACCACTTATATAAACACGACATTTAAGAACACCTTAATTTCCTTACTTGTGAGTATTTTTTACGTGTGATCCTTCTTGATTTGGCTTCTGAAACTCTCTCTTTTGCATAATTGAATTATCTCAAGTCGAACTGTCATGAAATCTACTTTTATGGCAGAATTGTTTGACTTGTTAAGCAGGTAGTTTAACTTATACAGTTATCAATATTCATGATAAGAAATTTGGATATTGACCGCCAAGGGCAACGAAATACTGCACAATGTTAGCACGGTCAGGTGAATACGGTGAAAACCGTACAAAACGTTTAATAATTCTTTCAGGTTTTATATAATTTCGTGTCAAAACTTATAGAGAACGACCGTCTCGTTTTAATTTTTTTTTTATCTTCAGTTCTGTAATTTGCTCTATGGTAAAAATATTTTGATATATATCATACTATTTGGTATGCACTTTTGCGAAGCATTTTTTCGCCTAAGCTGGTGACAGTTAAAGAAATGGTAGTTTTCTTAATTATTGCAATAACCTACAAAATAATCCACAACATAAAGACTAAACTCTGGCAAAACACAGTGAAAATTCCCTTAGGGTAAATAAAAATGTTTGTTGTTCGGCACATCATAAGCAAATTGGTTGTTTGTTTGTAGAAGTTATAATCAAATTTTATTAAAATTTTCTGCCAGAAAACTCCAAATTTTGTCTGATCAAGATAAACTTTGCTAATAGAAAGGTGTGATAATATTATTACTAACGTGTAGAGGGAATGCTTAGCGAAGAACCACAAATTCTTGAACGTATTTTGTTTGCTGTCAAGCATCTTGGAAAATGGGTTCATTGTGTTAAGAAAATTTGGAATTGAAAGTGAAGAATATATATACTTCACAAAATTTGGAATTGCTGCACAATGTCTGAATCCCGATAGTAGAAAATACCATGAAAAGACTATAGAAGAAGCTGGACCATAAAGTATTTCTTCGAAAGATAACATATCTCCTTGTCTTTAAATTATTATATTAGAGATTCGTAATCTAATTTGCCATATGTCTGCTCTTGAGAAGTTTGCCAACTCAAATTTGAATTAAGATTTTCTTGCCTGTTGTTGCTGCCTTTAAAGTGTTTCGTTTAGGTTACTAACTTTAGCAAGTTCTTCTCCAATTACTCTCTAAACCCGGAGGCAATTCTAACCGCAAAATTTGCTATAAAATTACTACTCTTGCCTCGAGACATAATATATTTGTCATTCTCAATTTTAACTTAGCTGGTCTCAATTTCAATACTTTCGGAATGTGCTTAAAGTACATTTCCAATTGACAGCAAGTCTCGTAAGACATAATGCTTCCCCGTGAAGTGCAATTTAGTAAGAAGGTTTTCAAAAATGTAATTTTTAAAATTGGCAGAATTTGTTACTCCAACCAAGTCAGTCTTGTTTATTGACACAAATAAACATGACGCTAAATTAAACTGTTTTCCTTCGGAACTTTGAATATCCTCAACTACACTAAAATAGATTCGAATCTTCGAAATGTGTCGATTTAGGGAGACTTGCAAGAAATTTTACGTGTCATATTTCCGACCATTTCTGCGTAACAATCCAAACAACATAAGTCTTAGACCATAGGTATAATTTCTGCACTCGAAAATTAGTGTTAAATTTTGCTACTTATGAAGTTGCTTGTGTCGTAAACTCGTCTTTATTTTCCTCCAAAATAATCCCTTGTACGCAATTGAATTATGTTAAGTCGAAATGACATAAGGTCTGCACTTTTTGACATCAGTGTTTAAATCGTTCGGCAGGTAGTTTAACTCGCATTCTTCTCAATATTAATGATGGCAAATTGCGAAATCGCCTACCAGCGGCAGGAAAGTAGGTTGAAATTAACACAAAGGTTAATAAGTGAAATGGATAGCAACTGCGAAATGAAATATCTAAAAAGAAGGCGTGACACATATAGAGAAACTTCAATAAAGACTGCAAGTGTAATTATTAAGCCTTGGCAGAGAAAACATCGTTTAATGTTTCACAGCAAATAGCGAATTCAATACAGCAGGAACCCGCGAGTAAGAACCTACATTTTGAAAGTCTGGCAAAATAGGTTCTTTTAATTTGTGGAAATTATCGGCAGTTTAGGCTAAATAGGTTCTTAATTAGGTTCTTAATTTCTATGAAGGAAATATATGAGTTGATTACCAGAAAAATAAATAAACTTGGGTTTCAAACCTTTTGGTCCTTGAATATACAGTATTTATTCAAAACTGCATTATGTATATTCTTGAAATGTAAAATTACAATTTCAAAGTCACACTCCTAGGTTGAAATGTTTCTCATAATTTAACTACAACTCATGTATATATAAGAACTTGCTTGACCTTACTTGGCTAAACAGGTTCTCATATTTTTGGGTATTAAAATGGCAAATTTCTACCAGCAGGTTCTGAAACCCTTAAGTTCTTACAGGCGAGTTTTTACTGTAAATGCTGGTGATTTTTGGTACGTAATTGGGCTAAGAGCAAGGTCAGCGTTTCCAATATACTCCTTGGAAACTGAACCTTAGTCTTCTAGAGAACTTAATGCTTAGGCAAACGTTTGTGTAACCTGTTTGCCAGTCCTACTGCGACCCAAGACCCTACGTTCCTACTTTTCACAACCATAGCCTCAAGGCCTGAACATTTTTTTACCTGTTGCCATGTACATCATGATCGAAGACGCACTGCTTTAGTGTTAGCCGTTGCAATAACCTTTCTCAGAACACTACTTTTGTCACCAAATTTGTTCTGCTGCTCGTAAGTTGCAGCACAATAACTTTGGATAGCAGCGATAAAACAAGCTCTAAACATTAAATGCAGTGAAGATAGAGGTTCGAGAAACGTTGTTTTGTTCAAGAATTCCATCCAGGTAGCCTTGGCGGGACATTGTTTTACAAGGATAGAAAACTGCAAAGAATATAAGTAAGACAGAAAAACAGATTGTTCAGCTGTTGAAAGGAGGGATAACAGTTTGGGAAGCCATGTTGAGAACTTTAATTCTAAATTTTTCACAGGGAGAAAGATTCGGTAAGACTACCACAACGAGTTTCTTATCCGGACAATTAGCAATAGACATTTGTTTAAAGAAACAAGCAAATTAAGCCATAACTGACAAAGGGCTTTGAACAAAGGAATAAGGGCTTTGCACAAAGGGATAAAACATTAAGACTAGTCCTCGCAAGACGAAGTGTAACACCAAAGAAAGAAAGGACAAGGTTCTTTCTTCTCCCTTGAGACAATGGATTCAAACGTCTGCGATTCAGTAAAATCCAGGCCAAGATACACTTCGTCAATAGCAATGAGTTTTGAAGAACCATTTGCAAATTACCTGCCAAAATATTCATAACAAATCAAACACTCTCACCAATTCTAACCACACCCTATAAAAGCTTGCTCGTTATCCCATATCTACAGATCTGTCAGCGTTAGTTAAACAACATTAGACATGAAGTAAACAAAATTAGCCATACACTTGAGAAAAAAAGGAAAAAGCCCAGTTCCTTTCATTAAAAATAAGATTACCACAACTAATAAACAAACAAGACATTGAAATTCTAAATTGAGGCTAGAGTTTTAAACTTTTCTTTTGTATTATTGGTAAATATTGAGGAAAATTTTGAATTGTTAGATAACAGAGTAAAAAACAAACCTAAAGTCTACAAAAGTTGTCCGAAATATCCCATCATTTTAACTAATCCTTTAAAAAACGAAAAAATATCTATCTTATCCAGTTTGCAAAGTTATCACTTTCACAGTCGCTTTTCGCAACTGTATTGGTCGAGATGCAAAAAGTATAAGTAGTTCGGTTTACTTTAATACAAAATGCTCAACAAAACACTTCTCCGATATTGTTTTCTCCCCAAATTTAACCTAACATGTAAGTTAACCGAGGAAATAAGGATTACCTCAAGAATATTACCCTATATCATTTCAGCTTCCTTCACACCCGTAACGTTACTATATCATAAGTTAGGTATTAGGTAAAGCACCTTGTTTTCATTTTTGGGTTTTATTTTGGGAGTTGTTATAATAATTGAAAAAAATCACTCCTTTGTCACCTGGTAAAAGAATTATTAACCCGCTCTAACTGCAGTTTTTAGCATTTAGTTCAACAAATGCCGAAACAGTTAGACATCTATCATCGAAGTCCACTAAAAAACGTTACGACGGAGCGATGCCGTACAGTACTTTCCTACCATATAGACGATATCGTTTTACGACTCTAATTTACTCAATTTTTCTTCACCGTTGTTGAATTTCTGAGGGTTTATTTCCAACATTTTCAGCGGGCTGTCAATTAATAATTCATGGCTGGGGCAACTTTTTACCAACAAGTTTATGAAGATATAATTTTCTACAACACAATTTGTATTGGTAAAATTCGATAAAATAACGTTATATCATTCGGTACTGAAAAACAGTACATTGAAATTGCTTATTGAATAGCTTACTTTATCTCTATAAGATTTAAACGCTATTTGGACTATTTTCATGCGAATCAAAAGTTGTATACAAAAGATCTAATTCTTAGAGAAATTTTCCCAGAGTCTGCCTTCTTTGGGCCTAAATCAACGAGCGTCTAAGAATTTAAAAGTAAGAGCGTTATTAAACTTGTTCAAATCGGGAAAAAAATCGAAATTTTTGCGTTGTTTTGGTATCGCCCTAACAATCAACAAGCAAATCTTATAATTAGACACTGTCTTTACATAAATACAGTAAATTAAAACATTGTCGCTTACTTGGAAAAGTCTGTTGTAATTGCTTCGTCTCGAATTTGCTTTAAAAATCCTGCTTTGTGCATAATTGAGTCAAACTGTCAAAAAACTCCGCACTTTTTGACAGGTCTGTTTAATTTGTTAAGCAGGTAGTTTAACTTATACTGTTATCAATATTAATGATGAGAATATTTGGATATCTACCACTAAGGGCAGAAAAATAAATTACGAAAACAGCATGATCTGATATGATATCGACAACAAAAATAGTTCCGAACCAGCGTCCACATTACGACGGAGGAATTTGAAAACGCAGCTTCATTTCTAAGGTTAGGCCTACCGTCCACACTAATCCGGCACGAAAACGCTCTTCAAACCGGAGAAATTTGAAAACGCAGCTTTATTTCTACGGTTAGGCCTACCGTCCACACTAATCCGTCACAAAAACGGAGGTTTTCGAAAACAGTTTTCAAACCAGAGGAATTTGAAAACGCCGTCGTTTTGTTGTCGTGTGGACGGAAAAGATTTTGAAAACGAAGCTTTTCGAAAACGATCGCATCAGGACAATCACGGGATTTCCTTGACCGAGTTTTCCTCAGAGGCAAATCCAAAATGACCGGTGTTTAAATTCCTCCGGCGTAGTGTGGACGGAAAACATTTGATGCGTTGTCAGAGTAAAGCCTCCGTTTTCAAATTCCTCCGGCGTAGTGTGCACGGGGCTTGGTTTCTACAAAAAAAAGTCTGCAAAACGATAAAGTAGTGTTCACGAAAATTCTTTCAGAGTCGAGTTCAAAATATAGATTCTCTCAGCTGAGCGTCATGTCTTTCTTTTACGGTTGCTTTTGAGAATTTGACAATACATCAAGACATCTCTTAATCGATGGAGTTCTTTATTCTCACCACCAGTTTTCTTGGTCAAACAGTCGCGTCAAGACAATTTTATTCAACTCACAGAAATAAGTTAAGAGATAATTAACAATTTAAATTGCGCATAAAGTATGATAAATAGTATTTATGACAAAAATCAAATAATAATTTACAGTTTTGTGGTTTCAAACAGATGAGAAAAAAGATATAAAGGAGAAGAGGGAGGAAAACTAGTTTAGATACAATGTTTACTGTGTGGACACCCCACTTTAGGATAAAAAGAACTACTTCATGAACTAGCTACCAGTACAGTAATTATATAATTACATTAAGTCAAATTATTCTCGCATTTTGATTGGTTCTTACTTATAATCTACTGGACGATAGATCCATAGATGAAGTCATTAGTATTCTTTTTTTGTTTCTTTATTCTATAAAACAAATAGATTCCATGTTGCCGTGCGTCTGTTCGGTAATAGATCACAGAGGACGTCAAAATGTAGTAAGAACATCAGCGACACGCTCGGCTATCGCCTCGCGTGCCACTTTTTTTGTTATCACATTTTGACGTCATCTGTAATCTATTACTGAACAGACGCACGGCAACATGGAATCTATTTGTTAAATACATTTTACAACTAAGGATAGTCCACGGGACGAGACCAGTTATAATGCTCATTGGATCGATTCAGAATTAAAATGCCCTCTAAAAACCACCCTGGACAGGACCGTAGCCAGACTTCAGAACAAGACGAGGCAAGTTTCTAGCGCCGATGGCGCGAGCCGCTTGGGGGGTCTGGGGGCATGCCCCCCTTTCCCCCCCAGAAAATTTTGAAATCTAGAGGCTCAGAAATGCTCTTTTAAGCATTTCCCGTGGCATTATTCTTCACAAAAGTCAATCTTGGGTAAGTGTAGAAGTTCACTTTTTTATTGCTGAGCGATACTGGAACCAAGTCAATGACCATCTGCATTTTAAAGCATTCAAATGTTGTAAGACGTATTATAACAATAAAGTGAATCCAAGAGAGTAGCCAGCGTTTATGGATTTCATACTGTTGATAATTAGGAGAGGTCTTAAGTAACACTTTTTTGAAGTTAGTTCTTAGATAATATTCAGAATCACGCTCACTTATCAATTATCTGTTTCGATACACTCTTCTTCAACTTTGAGACAGCCATGTCATAATATTGCCATCTCTTATTCTTGTAGGACTAAGAAGTCACTAACTTTCACGATTAAGAGTAGTAAACTTCTCCCTTAACAGTTAGAAAAGTGAAAGATTTTTTGCCCGTCGTTTATTCTTTACTGAAAGCTAACGCAATCCGTCTGTGGCTAGAAGCATCCCATCTCTTTAACACAAAGCTGCTGGCAATCTCCGTTGGTTTATGAATGTACGCTATAGTGTTTGCAATAAATTGATTGCCAGCAAACGACCTTTTGTTCCTTTACGACAGTTATATAAGAAAGCTCCCACACCGGCTCTTAGCATCGCACGTAAGACACGGGAAATAAAGGTGACCTTTGATGTCACGGATCCGTCACGGTTATGTCACCATACGTCTCCTTAATGGCCCCTCTGTAACCTTAAGTCATTTGAAAAACCGCTAATCACAGTTCACATGAAACGAATTAACCTCATTAAAATGTTTTTCCCCTTAATTCATCCTTATATTAGCTGGTTTTATCGTAACCAATCCAATTTTTTCTCAATTGAACATTCCTTTGAAAAAAAAAACAAAAAAAACAAAAGGCCAAAATCAAGACGAGGCAATTGCCTCGTCTTGGCTCATGCTACCTACGGCCCTGCTGGAGTGCCTAACTTCGTTGATTAACCGTTTCCATCCACAAATTGATTAAGTTCTTCTTTGTTTGAAGCACTTTCTGTCTCATCTTTGATTCGTTCAGCTGCTCTAAGTTTTCGAAAAAGCTTTGTAGATCGCCGTGGGTTGTGACGTAGGAAGCAGCGAAACTCGCAGTTCGAGATTAAAGATAACACAAACGCAAACGACATATGAACAGGTCATCTGGTCGTCATTCTCAATGTTTGCGTGTCTCAACATGACCAACCAATGAATGGAAAACTTCACCCATGGGACACAAATCCCCAGAAGAAAACAATGATCTTAAATATCGGTTTGCGACTGACTGCGGCTGCCATAGGATGCTTGGTTGTCAAGCGCTTCTCAACTGCAGGGGCAGTGTAATTTAACATGGCAGCTTGGTAAAACGATGTTGAAGAGCATCAGAAAGACATAGGATGAGGCCAAACTGATTGCAAGCTATGGTACAAGCTATGGTACAAGCCCTACGCTTCATGAGGGGCAAAGGGAAGCCAGAAACTATTTCGAGATCACACGCATGACACGGGTTCTAATATCTCTTTATCGTTGGGCAAATTTCTGTCTTGGATTTGACGACTGGTTGTCACGATGTTGTCAGGTAGATTAGCCAGATAAAGGCTCTAAAAATAATTATAAGTCATACAAGCACTGAAATGCAGTACTAATAAATACGTTTATTGGACAGACCATTTAGAATTCAAGCCTTGAACAAGTCTCAGAGCCTTTCTCTCCAGTACTCTCCAGTTTGGCAATGCGAGATCCAAACTGGATTGCTCGTTTGGGTAGCTGCGCTGATGACGTTAAGCCAAGCAACCGCGCCGCTTGGCGCAGCAACTGTTTCTCCCCAATCCCTCGCGGAAGTCCTGGGTCTGTCTGTAAATTCAAGGTGTTTGTATTGGTCAATATTTAGCTCTTATTAACCGAGCAAGAGGTTTGTTATGGGAGAATCTTGACCGAGGTCGTGAGTACAGACCGAACGCAGTGAGGTCTGTACAAACGACCGAGGTCATGATTCTCCCTTACAGACCGACTGAGATCGGTTAACAACATGGTTATATGACAAACAAGTAGAGTTTAATTCGTTTAATGTGACTGGTTTGTAGTTAACTGGCATTTTGCTTGCGCACGGCGATGAGCTGGGCTTAATTCTGCCAAAGTTTGCTCGTCCTCTATACTTTTTTTCTCATCAGGCTTTTTGGCACTTCAATACAAAAATATTGTTAGAAGAAAAAAGTCAACTTTTTTCACCGCAAAACATTACCGGTCTAGATAAAACTTAATCGCTTTCAATATCGATTTCAGCCAATCAAATTCGTGAATTCGGTAGTTCCCAGTCCTTGTGAGACACAGCCATAGAATAATTTAAATAAAGAAATGTAATCAGGATAAAATAAATAAAATGTGAATTGGAATGTCCTTTTGAACTATGGTACAAACATGTAAGAGTACAAATGACAATTGTTTTGCTCAAAGGCATTCCACATCACAGTGAGTCTGACATTTCTAAGGAATCTAAGCCTAATAATTTAGCCACATCTTTACCCAAGTCTTGGTCATCTCAACGTCACAAAAGGCCATTTCCGAGTTACCTTGTGCCTCTGTTTCAAAACGAGTCGCGCAAAACCTTTCGTAGGAAAATGAGTTAGATTTGCGTGAAAATGAACCTGAAGGCGGTACAAATTTTCGTATAATTGGTTTCGCGAAAAGACTCGTTTTGAAACAGAGGCAAAAGGCAACTCGGGAATGGCCTATTGGCTTCTATCATTTGTGAAACGCTATTGGGGGAAGGCGCGGTTGCCAAGTGGTTAGTGCACTACAGATTCAGGGCTCAGAGCTCAAGTCGTGTCCGGGGTCACTGCGTTGTGTTTGTGGTTAAAACACCATACTCTCACATGAGTAATGTTAAATGTAGTGTTGGGTGGGAACTAGCAACCCATCCAGGGGGGAGTAAAAATACTCCTAGTCGCTTCATGCCACTGAAAACTGGAGACAAGCGCCGGCCTGTCGAACGCTGACTTAACGTTAATTTATTCAAATTCAGACCAGTATTGTTGGATATGCTACGACCTGAGGCCTCCGACGATATAAGTACAAATTGCCTTCACTTCCTCTCCGTACAGTCACAGTGTTTTAAACTCAAGTTCCCTTGTATCTTGTTGCAATAAGACGGCATTTTGCAAAGCTGACATGGGGGAAGGAGTAACCAGTGCAAGTTTTCTAAGATGTCGTAACCCTTGCTGTTTGATATGTTCTTGAACTTCTCGAGGTCTTGATATAAATCCATAGCAACAACGCTTTGACAAATATGAAAGGTAAATTTGTGTTCGAGTCAAGTGAGACATCAGGCCAGATTTATCTCCGGTTTGGGGGCATGAGGTGACTATTCCAATGCAGGGTCAACCCTAGCCTTTAAAGGAGCTCAGTCACGGCATTTTGAGTTATTTTGGCCACGTAGGGAAACCTGAAAATAATAGTTCACTAAGATAGAAAAACATCAGAGAGATAATAATAAACCATAAAGAAACGAGTATGCTTAAGGATGGAGAAGATTGACACGGATTACACACGACGAATTTGAAACACTTAGGCTAAACTTTTCAAGATGCGCAAACCGTGACGAAGTTAATTCGCCGCTATCTGTTTATACACCTAACTGGAAAGAGGCCTCGGTGTACTCTGTGAATCTTTGGGTGCGAGGGGGGGGGGGGGGGGGGTGGGGGGGGGGGCGGCCGCGGGGCCCGGGAAACCATAAACTAATTGCCGGATTTGGGGCCAAAAGGAAAAA
>Ga0126339_10000240_pt1 | contig 26505 bp, 19 predicted proteins | sample OrbTmetagenome_2_FD_92532 | JGI IMG/M metagenome (GOLD analysis project Ga0126339, IMG submission 92532) | Coral microbial communities from Petempiche,Puerto Morelos, Mexico - Orbicella T R C metagenome | ecosystem: Host-associated > Invertebrates > Cnidaria > Coral | place: Petempiche,Puerto...
GTGTTCCGGCTGGCGCCCCGGAATGATCTGGAACATGCCGGCATCGGTGATACGGTGCAGCCAGTGACGCTCGCCGTCGATCATGCCAGAGACGCCACAATTGTAGAAATAGGTGCCATGCGTCAGCCGGCAGCGGAAACGATGCACCACCTCCACAACGGTCCCGGCGGGCACGTGGTCGATCATATCGTCGGTGTCGATGGTCGACCCCGCGGCCAGGGGAATCCCTTCGGGCGTCTTGATCATCAGGCCCGCAGCCACAATCCAGGCGTCGGCCTCGAAGTGGACGCGTACGCGAAGGACATAGACCTCGCCCCGCACCAGCATGTTGACCCGTTCCCCATCCTCGGTGGTCAACTGGGCCCGCTCGATGAGCGCGCCGCGACTGGCAAAACTGACCGTGCTTTTAGGCACCAGGCCCGGGTTCCAATAGGCCTGATCTCCATCGCTTGGGGACGCGGCCTGGCCCAGGGCAGAGGGCAGCGTGGTGTCCGAGGCCGACCCGGCCGCCGCGCGGGCTGTCCGATCGCCATCCAGCGCTTCCGCCGCGCGGCCGGCCTTCAGCGCCTCGCGGAAGGCCGGCACCTTTTCCGTCGGCATGTAGAGTAGCTTCTGATAGCAGTTCATGCCCAGGCGCGGCGGTCCATCGAACAGCTTCTCGCCCTGGTCGAGCAGCACCACGCGATCGCACAGGCTCATGACCTGACCCGAACTGTGGCTGACAAACAGCACCGTGGCGCCGTTGTCGCGCAACCGGTCCAGGCGCGCCAGGCAGCGGCGCTGGAAGGCCTCCTCGCCCACCGCCAGTGCCTCGTCGACAATCAGGATATCCGGGCGGACGTTGATGGCCACGGCGAAGGCCAAGCGGATGACCATGCCGCTGGAGTAGGTCTTGGTGGGTTGGTGGATGTAGTCGCCGATGTCGGCGAACGCGGCAATGTCGTCATAGACGGCCTCCACCTCCTCGCGCTCCAGGCCAAGGATAGAGGCGTTCAGATAGACGTTCTCGCGACCCGTGAACTCCGGATTGAAGCCCGAGCCCAGTTCCAGAAGCGCCGAAACCCGGCCGTTCACCCGCACGGTACCGGCGGTGGGCTGCAGGGTACCGCAGATCACCTGTAGCAGCGTCGACTTGCCGGACCCGTTGCGGCCAATGATGCCGACCGTTTCGCCGCGCGCCACCTCCAGGGTCACCCCCCTGAGCGCCCAGAATTCCTGGAAATAACGGCGCTTGCGGAAGAATGCCTGCTTCAGGCGATCCTGGGGACGCTCATAGATCTGGTAGACCTTGCCGATGTCGGCGGCGCGCACGACGCACGCATCATCCGCGCCGGGATCGGACGTGGAGAAAAGGGCGGATGGATCGGCGGTCACGGGTCGGTGGGCTCCGGAGATCACGGTGGAGATGCGGGACGATGGGCAGACGAGCACCTCGCCGATGGCTGATTCGGCGTCGCCGCCGCCTGCGCGCGCGGCGCGAAGCCATATCACATCGGCGCCGGGACGGCACAGCCTTGTCGGCTTGGGGACAAGGCACCCCTTTCGTCATGACGCGTCCGGCCGGCAGAGCGAGCGCGCCACCGGTGGCCCCCCGTCCGGCTCCAGTCCCGGCGGCGCGGTCCGCCACGAATAGCCGGATACCGCCTGCTGGTAGCCGTGGTCGTACAGGCGCCCCATGTAAACGGGGTCGAAGCCCGGCTCCACGCCCGCATCGAAGTCCGCCGGAATGAAGCCCAGCCGGAAATCGAAGCCGTGCTTCTGCGCGGAGATCCACAAGCGGGTCAAGTCCCCCCGGGTCTGCGATCGAATCAAGGCGCTGGCGGTCTTCGCCAGGATGCTGCTGAGGCGCAGATCCACCACCGTGCGGTCCGGCCCCAGCTTGTTGTTCTGCAGCATGTACAGGGACAGGGCATGGGGGAATGGCGTCTCCCGCATCGTCGAGATGTCAAGTTGTACCGGGATGCCGAAGATGGACTTCAAGACTCCGCCATCCACATGCAGTTCCTGATAGGTCGTCCCGTTCACCGTCACGTCGAAGAACACCGGCGGAAAGGCCCCCGGCACCGCCGACGAGGCCAGCATGATCTTGCGAAACAGGGACAGCCGGTTGGGCAGCCCACTGTTGGCCAAGGCCCCGATATCCCAGACCACGGGGCGTTCCGCATCCAGGTTGGTGGTGCCAATCAAAAGCCGGCGGCCATCCCGATGGGCAACACCGATGGCGTCCAGCATCTCCTGTGTGGCGAAGCGCTGGACCAAGCGTTCTATTGGCGTGGACTGACCCAGGGACAACGCGCCGAACAAGGCCCGAAGCGGCGCCAGCACCAGGATCCGCCCCACCTCGGGCGCGGTGAACGCATCTTCGAGCCGCGCATCCCACGTGGGACCCAGGAAAGCGAACGGTGCGACCAAGGCCCCGGTACTGATACCCGTGACGACGGTAAACCGTGGACGGGTGCCGCAGACAGTCCAGCCGTTGAGCACCCCGGCGCTATAGGCACCGTCCCAGGCGCCCCCGGACAGAGCCAACACGGACGTGGTGAGGCCCTCCTCGGGACGCCCTTCCTCCTCGTAGCGCCGCAACAGACGCTCCCGCGCGCGTGCGACCAAGGCCACCGCGTCCGGTGGCGGTTCGTCACCCCACTGGCGCAACCCGGCGATCCCCCCCACGGTGGCGCGTTCAACAGCGGCCACGGGGACGGGAACACGCTCCGGCGTCAACGTCGAACAGCCGGCGACCAGCCCGGTCACCCATAGTCCGCACAGCGCGGCAAGACACCGACGCGCCAGAGACGACGGGACAGATGCTGGGGTCATGGCGGCGGGCTCCGGCAAGGGGCAACCATCCGGCCGGCTCTGGTCCGGCGATCCCGACGTATGGTCGCCCATCCGGAGTCCACACACAACCCGCTGTCCAGGCCCGCCAGGGTATGCGTGCGGTCCCATCGATCCAGCCTCGCGGACAACGTGATTCCGCCCCCGTGGAACCGGGTCTAGACTTGCCAAGCTTTCCCGGCTTGGGCACGATCTCGCCCCGCCGAGCCGGCTGGAGGCCCCCCGCATGGGCATCGTCCTAATGGACGTCCTCCGCCGCACACTACCCGAAGGAACCTCTTTCATGTCCCTCAAGGATATCCTGGTTCACGTGGATTCGTCGCATCACTGCAAGGCGCGGCTGGAGGCGGCGGCCGCCCTCGCGGCCCGGCACGACGCCCGCCTGACCGGCCTGTTCGTGCGCACCACACCCCACGTGCCCCAGTTCGTCATGTCTCAACTGGGACCGGAAGTGGCCCAGGCGCAACGCCGGTTCGCCGACGAGGCGGCGAGCAAGGCGCGCACCCTGTTCGACGAGGCGACCGCGGCGGCCGGCGTCTGTGCCGAGTTCCGCGCCCCGGAAGGCGAACTGCTGGACACCCTGGTCTTGCATGCCCGCTATAGCGACCTCGTGGTCATCGGTCAGTATGACCGCCGCGACGACAACATGGCCGACGAACGCGAGGCCGCCGATCACGTCATCCTGGATTCCGGCCGGCCGGTTATGGTGGTGCCCTACGCCGGGCACTTCCCGGTCATCGGCGAGACCATCATGGTGGCCTGGAACGCCAGCCGCGAGGCCACTCGCGCCGTCAACGATGCCCTGCCGCTGTTGCGGGCGGCCAAGGCCGTACATGTGCTGGCCGTCAATCCCCGCCACAACGGTGTCAATGGACACGGGGACATCCCGGGCGCCGACATCGCCAGCCACCTCGCGCGCCATGGCGTCAACGCCGTGGCCGAGCATGTGGTGGCGCGCGACGTGGACGCCGGGAACATGCTGTTGTCGCGGGCCAGCGATGAAGGCGCGGACCTGATCGTCATGGGGGCCTACGGACGCTCGCGGTTGCGGGAGCTTGTGCTCGGGGGTGCCACCTGGCACATCCTGCATCACATGACCGTTCCGGTCATGATGGGGCATTAGGACCAAGCGGCGCCCAGGGACGCCCAAGGGACGCCCTGGGAGGGGGAAGCATCGCATCCGCCCCTGGGCGCTTTGCAGCCGCTTTACTAGTGACGTCCAGGCATCGGGGACGGGTGCGCGGGCAGCCCCCAGGGAACCGCCCACGCACCCCGCGTAAAACCGGCCCGGGCACCGACGATCGTCTCTCCGCCAACCTGGATCGACCAACGCATGAAGCTCAATCTCGGCTGCGGATTCCGGAAGTTGCCCGGCTGGGTGAACGTGGACGTCTCCACGGCCTGCGCCCCGGATCAGGTGGCGGACATCGAACGGATTCCCTGGCCCTGGCCGTCCGACTACGCCAATCATGTCTTGCTCAGCCATGTGCTGGAACACCTCGGCGAGAGCCGGGGGCGCTACCTGGCCATCATGAAGGAACTTTGGCGGGTGTGCGCCCCGGACGCGCGCGTTTCGATCATCGTCCCGCACCCGCGTCACGACTCCTTCCTCGGCGACCCGACTCACGTACGGCCGATCACGGCGGACGGTCTGGCACTGTTCGACCGTGCCCGCAATGCCCGCTGGATCGCCGCCGGTGCCGGCAACACGCCGCTCGGGCTGGTCCTGGGGATCGATTTCGCGCTTGAGGAGACCCGGCACCGCCTGGACCGGCGTTGGCGCGCGCGCCTGGATAGCGGCGCCCTGACCCGCGAGGAGATCACAGAGGCCATCCGCACCCACGCCAACGTTGTTCAGGAAACCCGCATGGAACTGCGCGCCGTGAAACCGCTCCGGCCGGTGCCCAATGCCCGCGAGGTGACCACGTCGCCCCCTGGACATGGAGCGTGACCGTGGTACAGGTCCCGCCCGCGTTGCCCGGTGGCGATCCCTTTTTCGTCACCGGCGAGGCCCGCTCCGGCACAACCTGGCTGATGTTGTTGCTGGATGCCTGCTCCGGGGTGACCTGCCGCGGCGAGGACTACTTCGACGAACTGGGGCGCCACCTGACCAAGGCCCTCAACACCTACAATGCCAAGTTCCAGCGGGAAGGGCACTGGGCCAGCAACAGGAACGCCAGCCGCTTCCATCAGGACGATCTGGACCCGCTCCTCAAGCACGCGGTTCTCCGTTTGCTGGCCCGTGACCTGCCACCAGACACCGGCCGGGTGGGCTCCAAGTTCCGGCAACTGCCGTTGTCGCTGGCGCGGTTCACCGGCACCCTGTTTCCGGACTCGACGGTGGTACACATCGTTCGCGACCCGCGCGACGTGATCGTCTCCGTGTTTCACTTCAATCGGCGCAGCAATCCGGACAAGGCCACGGCGCTCGAGCCAACGCTGGCCGATGCCGTGCGTCGCCTGCTGCCCATCTGGACGCACACCGTGTCCGCGCTCGAGCGCTTCGGGACACGCCACCCCGACCGCTATGTGCGGATTCGGTACGAGGATCTGGTCGTCGCCCCCGACACGACGCTGGCGGACGTGCTGGAGACCCTTGGGCATCCCCTGCCGGCAGGGGCGCGCGCCGCCGCCATCGCCGCTACCCGGTTCTCCGAATTGAGCGGTGGACGCCCCCAGGGGGAGGAGGACCCGGCCGCCTTCTTTCGCCGCGGTCAGCCCGGCGGGTGGGCCGACTACTTCGACGACGCGTGCCGAGGCGCGTTTCAAGACCTTGCGGACCATGCCCTGCTGGATGCTCTGGGATACCGGTGAGACGCGCCGTGGCTCAAGGAGTTCGCTGTGGCCGCCCGGGGCCGAACACGCTATCGTCCCGCGTTCTCGCGGGAGCCGTACCCCGCCACATCGCAAAGACATGAGGGTTCGCGGTCAGCCGCACCAGTCACGGGCACTCACCGGTCGTGATAGACCCTGTCCGAACCAATAGGTCTGAAGTCATGGCAAACGAGTCCGAACGCGCTGCTTGGTCCGCATGGAGTCATAGCATCCAAGATTTCTGGACCCGACACCAAGACCGCTTCCAGGATAATGGCGGCGAAGTTCTGGTCGAGGCCCAGGTAACGATGCCTCATTACCTGTTCGGCAATTTTCAGCTGGGCAACTATCTGAGGATATATCAGGGCCTGCGGCCCGTCGCCTGGGTTCGACGCCAGGAAACCTTCGCGGTCGCGATCGCGCGTGCGTTCGGTGCCCATGATAGTGTCAACGCAACACCTGAGATGGCCGCCAACGCCAAGGCCCGGGCCAAGACCATGTTCGACAACCTGCCGCCAGCGGGACACGCCTTACGCGAGGCGGTTGAAGCCATCCAGGTCGATGGCGTTCCAATGGGCGACCTGATTTACGACGACGTCCTGCGCAATCACGAAAGAGCCACGCTCGAGCGCAAGGATGAAGCACTATTCCAGGCGATCCACTCGGCCCTCACCCACCAGATTCTGGCGAATCAGGTTCTCGACCAGCGACCGATCCGCGCCTTGGTCGTTGGCCACATCGTGTACACCCATTTTGGTGTCATGGTCCGCGTCGCCCTGAGCCGCAACATTCCAGTCTACAGCCGCAAGCCAGCGACCCGCCGGTTCATCGTGCGTCGCTTCGATACCGTGGGCCAGACCGTCAGCCACGAGTGCTTTTTCACGCCCGACGAGCTTGACCACCTGAGCCCGGAAAGCCGAGCTCACGTGGCCGGCGTCGGTCGGAAGGTGATCAATGATCGCTTCGAGGGGGTGGTCGACCGAAGCGATCTGAAGGGAGCATTCAGCGCTTTCGATGCCTCCCGGCAGAAAGTGGACCGGACCACGCTGATGACCCGCCTGAGGCTGGATCCGGCCCGTCCGACCATCGCGGTGATGTCTCACGCCTTCCCGGACAGCCCGCATATCGGCTCCTGGGACCTGTATACCGACTACTTTGTCTGGCTGAAGGAGACCCTGCGTCTTCTCAGCGATATGCCACACCTGAATGTGCTGGTAAAGGGCCACCCGGACAGCTCGCACTATGGCATGAAGCCGTTGGAGGCCGCCCTGGTGCATGCCCTGGGTGCCCCACATGTCAAGCGGCTGCCGCCGGACATTAACACCGCCTCCCTGGAGACGGCTTGCGATGCGCTGGTCACGGTGCGCGGTTCCGTGGGACTGGAGTTCGGACTACGCGGCATGCCCGTAATCCTGGCCGGCGAGGCCCCTTACTCCGGTTGGGGGTTCACCCATGAGCCTCGATCCGTCAAGGACTATGCCGATCTTCTGGGGCGTGTCGGTGCGTTGCCCGCACCCGACAGTGAGGCACGGCAGCGGGCCGCGCTCTTCGCTGGTCTCTACTACGATTTCAGTCGTGTTCCCTGCATCTTTTTGACGGACGCTCCTGGAGCCCCATGGTTGTTTCCCAAAGACTGGGTGGACCATTTGAACGCCTCACGAGAAGCACTGCGCAAACACGATCTGGATGAAGACCCGGCGTTTCGCAACTTTGGCCTGATGTTGCGCGACGGTCACCGACACCTGATGGATCATGAAAACGCCTGATGACCGTCTCGGTTTGGCTCCCGGAACGGGGCTGATACCGTTGGCCGCCTGCCGGGCCTCGCCATTGCATTCCCGTCCATGGCGCGCTATGCCTAAGCTACTCGGGGTCGGTTCCCTGTCCGGCTTGAGAGTTGTGCCAAATTCCCGGGTTTTCGAGGCGCGACAAGCCCGACCGAAGACAAGAAAACAGACGAAATCTTCATGTTTAATGGCAAGGCAATTCTGATTACCGGAGGCACAGGATCCTTTGGACACCAATACGTCCGCACCATCCTTGCCCGCTACAAACCAGCCCGGCTGATCGTCTACTCCCGAGACGAACTCAAGCAGTTTGAGATGCAGCAAGAGTTTCCGCAGTCCTGCATGCGTTTCTTCCTGGGCGATGTGCGCGATCAGGACCGCACCCGCCAGGCCATGCAGGGCGTCGACTATGTGATTCATGCCGCAGCGCTGAAGCAGGTGCCGGCGGCGGAATACAACCCTATGGAAGCGATCCGCACCAATGTCCACGGGGCGGAAAATGTCATCCGTGCCGCCTTGGATGCCAATGTTGTCAAGGTCATCGCCCTTTCGACGGACAAGGCCGCCAACCCCATCAACCTGTATGGGGCCACTAAGCTGGCATCGGACAAGCTCTTCGTCGCCGCCAATAACATCACCGGCGGACACCGGACTCGGTTTGCGGTTGTGCGTTACGGAAACGTTGTCGGCTCACGCGGGTCTGTTGTCCCCTATTTTCGGCAATTGTTGTCCAAGGGCACCGACCACCTGCCGATCACCGATCCAAGGATGACCCGCTTCTGGATCACTCTTCAGGAGGGTGTGGACTTTGTGCTGAAGAACCTGGAGCGCATGTGGGGTGGGGAGATCTTCGTACCCAAAATTCCCTCTATGCGTGTTATTGACTTGGCCGAGGCGATGGCCCCCGGTCTCCCGCTGCGGACGATCGGCATCAGACCCGGCGAGAAACTCCACGAAATCATGTGCCCTCGCGACGATTCACACCTGACACTGGAATTCAACGACCATTTCGTGATTCGGCCCGGCATTCGTTTTCACGGCAAAGATATTGATTACGCCACCAACGTCACGGGCGAAATCGGCCGTCCTGTGGAGCAGGACTTCGAGTATAACTCCGGCACCAATCCCACTTTCCTGTCCGTTCCCCAACTGGTCGACCTGAACCGGACCTTGGACCTATGATCCCCTACGGTCGCCACAGCGTCGACGAGGATGATATCGCTGCGGTCGTGGCCACTCTGCGGAGCGACTGGCTCACGGGCGGGCCGGCGGTCGCGCGGTTCGAGGCCGCCGTCATGAAATTGACCGGCGTCAGTCACGCCGTGGCTTGCGCGACTGGTACGGCAGCCCTCCATCTGGCGGCCATGGGGCTGGACCTGGGGCCGGGCGATGCCATCGTGGTTCCGGCCATCACGTTTCTGGCCACCGCCAATGCCGCCCGGTACGTCGGCGCCGAGGTCCGCTTCGCGGATGTGGACGCGGATACGGGCCTGATGACCCCGACCACGCTCGAACAAGCGCTGACCCGTCCAGGTGCAGGACAGCCCCGCGCGATCTTTCCGGTCCACCTGAATGGTCAGTGTGTGGACATGGCCGGCATTCTGGCGGTCGCAGACCGGTACGGTCTATCTGTGGTCGAGGACGCTTGCCACGCGTTGGGAGGCGCCTACTGGCTTGCCGGAACCCGGTATCCGGTGGGTCACGTGCCCCGCTCGGCAGCGGCCTGTTTCTCGTTTCACCCTGTCAAGACCGTGGCCATGGGCGAGGGCGGCGCCATCACCACCAATGACGACCATCTCGCCGAGCGGCTACGGCGGCTTCGCAATCACGGCATGAGCCGGGATCCAGAGACTTTCCAGTGCGCGGACGCCGCATTCGATACCGATGGCCAGCCAAACCCCTGGTATTACGAGATGGCCGAACCAGGGTTCAACTACCGGGCCTCCGACCTGCACTGCGCGCTGGGGGTCAGCCAGATGGCCAAGCTTGAGCGTTTTCTTACACGCCGGCGCGCGCTTGCCCGGCTCTACGATGCGGCGCTCGCCCCGTTGGCCCCCATCGTGCGCCCCATACCGCGCTTGCCAAGCGAGGACGATGGCTGGCATCTCTACGTCGCACTGATCGATTTCGCCACCATGAAGCGCAGTCGGGCGGAGATCATGGACGCCCTCTCCAAAGAAGGCATTGTCACCCAGGTGCACTACCTGCCGGTCCATCGGCAACCCTACTACCGCTCACTCTATCCTGGGCTCACCCTTCCTGGCGCCGACGCCTATTACGCCCGCTGTCTCACGCTCCCGCTGTTCCCCACCATGCCGAGCGACGTTGTCCAGCGCGTGGTGAGCGCCCTGCAGGCGGCATTACAGTAACCCTTGGGCTTTTTCGCGGGCGAGGGAGTTTGGTGTGGACAGCCTCCATGCCATGGGTTTTTCTGGCGTCGTGACTCTGGCTCCCCTGCAGTCGGCGTCGGAGGCTCGTCCGCTTTCGTCTGCCTTAATGGCATCACAAACAAATCCGACGCCAGAAGAAAGAGGGACACCAATGCTCGAGTCCGCGCCCCCCGACTTGGCCAGTGTGACGGAAGCTCGCTCGCCACTGGCCGCCTTTCTTACCGGTGACCGCCCGTTCTATGTGATCGCGGAAATTGGCTCCAATCACGACGCGGATCTTGATAAAGCACTCGCGTTGGTCGACGCCGCCGCCGCCAGCGGCGCTCACGCAGTGAAGGTACAGTCCTGGCGGGCGGACCGCCTGCTCAACCCCATGCAGGTTCTTGATGGCGACCGCCTCGAGCCATCCCCAGTTTTGCCGGTCCTGGAGCGCCTGACCCTGCCCGATTCCTGGCACCGCACTCTCATGGAGCGGGCAATGGACCTTGGTCTGGACTTCCTGTCCAGCCCGTTCGACCCGGAACGCGCTCGCTTCCTAAACGATCTTGGAGTGCCAGCCTTCAAGATCGCTTCTGGTGACCTCACTTACGACCCACTGCTACGCTCGGTGGCAGCCTTCGGCCGCCCCGTGATCCTTTCCACCGGTATGGCGGACGAGGCGGAGATCACGCATGCCCTCGACGTCCTGAGCGAGAATGGCGCCGGCCAAGTGATTCTGCTGCACTGTGTTGGCGCTTATCCTCCGCGGATTGAGGACGCGAATATCGCCGCCGTGGCAACCCTACGCCAGCGGTTCGATACCCAGGTGGGCTTCTCCGACCACCATATGGACAACGAACCCGCCTTCGCCGCTTTCGCCCTGGGTGCCCGTGTCTTCGAGAAGCACTTTACCCTTTCGCGTGCGGCGGGCACACCGGACGCCCCCTTCGCGATGGAGCCGGCACACTTGCGTACATTGGTGGATGGACTGGATCGCCTTGCTCAGGCCATGGGCGACGGGTCCATCGGCTGTATGCCCAGTGAACAGGACGGTCGGACCAACGGCCGCCGCAGCCTGTTCCTTGCCGGCGCCCGACCCGCCGGAGCGGTGCTGACCGAGGCCGACATCGCCATCGTTCGCCCAGCCATCGGCGATTTCGTGCCAGCGGACCTAGAGCACGTGGTCGGGCGCCGACTAGCTACCGCCGTTCCCGCCGGCAGCCCGCTGCGACGGCGGCACCTGGTCGCGGAGGATCCATGACGGCGGTGGACATTGTCCTGGAAACCCGTGCTACCCGCCACTCCGGCCTCGGGCACGTCATGCGGGCCCACTTTTTGGCCCGCGCGCTCACCCGCCGCGGGGTCGCCGTGGCTATCGCGCCAGAAGGAGTCGTGGCCGCCGATACCCTGAAGGTGCTGGGCGATCGCCTCGTGACAGCCGATACGCCTGCAGCGGTGGTCGTACGCGACGTACCCGACGGCAGCACCGAAGCAACCATCAGGACGCGTCGAGAGGCAGGGGTTGCGGTCGTGTTGGTGGACGACGATGGGCCGGCTGCCGACCATGCCTCGCTTGTCATCAATGCCCTCGGGCCCGTCGGGTGGGATCGGCCCGTCCGGCGCATCTCGGGGCTGGACTATGCCGTGATTAACCCAAGCGCGGCCCGCTTTCACGCGAGCCCGGCCCCTGGTACTGGTCGGTTGTGCATTTGCTTCGGCGGGTCGGACGCAGACAACCATGCCGAGGCAATGGTTTTAGCCCTAGACGCGGCGGGCTTCTCGGGCCCGGCAACGGTCCTCGTGGATCCCGGTGTGCGAAGTCACCACTGCCGTCTGGTGGTGTCGCGATGGACGGACAGTCAGGTGGTTCTCCTCGGCGGAGACATCATGCCCCACCTGGTGACGGCCGACTTGGTCATCACCAAGATCGGTTTGTTGCAACTGGAAACGTTCTGCGTCGGCCGCCCGGTCGTGACCGTGGAACCCACGCAGGCACATGTCGCGCTCCAGGCCCGTCTGGCCGCCGACTATCCGGGCTGGCCTGCCGAATGCCTGGGGTTGGCGGCATCTTGCAACTGGACTGCGGCGGCGCGCCGAACCTTGGCGATTTTGCGGCAAAAACCGTCTTCGTGGTGTGCGCCGTCCTCACTGGTTGACGGGCGCGGCGCCGACCGCGTTGTCGACCAGGTAATCGCTCTATGGATGGCGACGAGGAGTACCCTGGTCACATGACCTCGCATAAGTCGCGGCCGCGCCTATGGACCGTGTTCCACTTGAACCTGATGTTCTCGTCGATCGAGGAGAGCCTGCGTGCAGAAGTAATCGAGCGCTGCTACCGGCCCTTGCTGGCCATGGTCCGCGACCTGCAAATCCCTGTGGGGATCGAACTCTCCGGCTTCACCCTTGAGGAAATCCACCGGCTGGCGCCCGACTGGATCGCCGCACTACGGGCGTTGATCGACTCCGGCCTGTGCGAGCTGATCGGTAGCGGTTATGCCCAGATTGCGGGGCCGCTGGTGCCTCAAGCCGTGAACGTCGCGAACCAGGTTCAGGGTATGCAATGCTACACTGAACACCTCGGGCAGCGACCGACCATTGCTCTCGTAAACGAGCAAGCTTTCTCGATCGGCCTCGTGCCCGCCTATGCCGAAGCCGGATACACGGGCCTGATTCTGGACTGGGAAAACACTGTGGCCCAGCATCCCGACTGGCCTCTCGACATCGGCCGACGCCCAAGGACGCTGACTGGCACGGACCTACCTCCCATGGCCGTGCTGTGGAGCCGCTCGATTGCTTTCCAGAAAGTGCAACGCTACATCCATGGAGAAATTGAGCTAGACGAACTGATGACCTGGGTGGATGAACATGCACTTGGCCCAGGCGACGTTTTCCCACTGTATACCAACGACGCAGAGGTTTTCGGTTATCGACCCGGTCGATTCCAGACCGAGGCTCCAGTCGTCGGCGATGAATGGAAACGCTGGCGCGACCTGTTCCAAGCCCTTCGGAATCAGGGCCGCTACGCATTGACCGGTCCGTCGGGTGCCCTCGTGGAGGTTTTGGCGGAGCCCACCGTTCCTATCGCTCCCTTGGCGGATCTGACATCCGCCGCAACGCCCGTAACCGTGAAGAAGCAGTGGAAGTATACACTGCTGCGCTGGTCCGTAGCGGGCCGGAACAGCGCGGTGATCAATGCGGCCTGCCACAGAGCCGCCCGCGCGATGAGCGATACGCCGCCAGAGGACCGCAGCTGGCGACCCCTACTGCACGCGTGGTCCAGCGACTTCCGCACACACATTACGCAACGTCGCTGGGACGCCTATTGCGCAGCCCTGCCGTCCCTGGCCCCAGACCTGATGGATCCTGATCCCATTGATCTGCCTAGCTCGGCAACGGACGCAGCCGACTCCGACGGCTGCGCCAAAACCGAGCGAGTCATCGTGTTGCGGGCCACGACCGGGGAAAGGGTGGACGTGAATCCTCGCCGTGGCCTGGCGATCCAAGCGGTCCGACCCGGCTCCCTCGACAAGACCGTCTGTGGATCGATTCCCCACGGCTGGTACACCGACATACAACTCGCTGCCGACTGGTATACTGGACACGTGGTGTTGGAACCGCCCGGTACAGCCAAGATCGCCGACCTGAATCCCGCAAGGTTGCTGCGCCGGACTTCCACCCTGTTGGAGGGCGAGATTCCGACGCAGCTGGGGCCAGTCCGCAAGCGCATCACGTTGCACGGTGGCGGAATAGTGCTGCGCACGGAACTGCATTGGCCGGAAATCCCGGCGGGCAGCCTGCGCCTGGGCCATGTCACCCTGTGGCCGGAGGCGTTTGATCCCGATACTTTGGCCTATGCGACCACCAATGGCGGATCCGCCGAATTCTTTGATGCCTCAAAAGGGGCGATTGACCATACGCAACCTGTCTCGGCCAGCGTCTCCGCACGCAGCGCAATCGGCGTCACTGATGGCTGGCTTGCCATTGGTGATTCCAGCCACCACCTGTTGCTAACATTCGACCCCGGGTTGTGCGCGACGCCCGTCGCGATGATAAAGGTACTAAGGCCGGGCCGGCAGTGGTTCGGCCGGGTGGCGTTTTCTCTCCAAGAAGTGGACGACACGCTCAAGGCCCCGCGCCAACACGATGCGCCGCTGGTCTTCTGCCTTCGCTTGGACTGGCGCCCGGGGCCGCCCGGGGCACCTAAGGACCGCGATTCCAATGTCTGACGATCTGGTCACCACCGCCTGCCCTCTCTGCGGAGGGCCTGACAGGACGCCCGTCTGGCAACACCCGGGCGGCGTCATAAACGCCGTTTGCGATACCTGCGGCCATGTCTTCTTGGCGCGCCGGGCCTCTCAGGCCGCTATAGACGCTATCTACGCGTCCTACCAGCAAGCCTATCCCAGGGACTTTCTTATAGACCCGGATAATCCAGTGCGCCGGTCCGCGAGAGAACGTTGGCACCAGGCGCGCCCGCACCTGCCAGACGTCCCTCGCCGGGTGCTGGAGATCGGATGCGGCTACGGATTCTTCCTGGATGCCCTGCCGTGCGACACGTTGCGCTGTGGCATTGAGCCATCGGTCACCCAGTCGGATTTCGCGCGCCAAGACCTGGGCCTGGATGGCGTACGCTGCCAAACATTGAAGGCTGCCCTTGCCGAAGGAGTGTGGAGCAAGGGATTTTTCGATCTTATTGGCTCCTTTCATGTCATCGAACACTTGCCTCATCCGGCGCTCCTCTTCGAGGCGGCCCAGGATATGTTAACCCAGAACGGGATTTTATTTCTTGCCTGTCCTGAGTTGCGGAGCGTCGGTCACAATGTGATTGAACTCGAGTACTTGGCCTCCAGCTTGCACCTCCAGACTTTCAGCGCCGAACGCATCATCTCCCTGGCCGCCACCCATGGTTTCCGCACCCTGACCCATTACGAAGAACGGAACCAGACGCCATTTCCAGGCAGCAGCCACGCCTTCCTCTTCCAGCGGAAACCGACAACGCTCGACACCACGCCGCAGGCGCCGCTCGATCCGGGCGTGGCGGCGGCCATCGCCGGTGCCTGGCACGCGGAGATGGCTGCCCGCTGTGATCGCCTGCAAAAAGACGTCGCAGCCCTGCACACCGCCGGTCATCGGATCGCCGTGTTCGGTGCTGGCGTTCACACTCAGGGCCTATTCCATGCCGCTGGGCTCGACCCCGCGCTGATTGAAGGGATCATCGACGACAGTGTGGACAAGCAGGGCCAACTTCTATCTGGCATACCCATCCGTTCCCTAGACGCGACCCTGGCGGCCGATGCCTGCGACGTCATCCTGGTTTCCACGTTGGCCAGCGAGAACCGTCTGCTGCAAAACCTCCCCAGGCGTTTGCCCTCCCATGTTCGCCTGATCGGCCTGTACCGCGACATCTTCGGCCCGCCCTTCGCAACGGAACCAACCGTCAACGCCCCGCAGTGACCCGCAGACCCTCGTGAAGGGACCGGGTCATCCCGCCCCCCCCTGGTTCAGGCTCCCACCTGATCGTCGGAGACAATTTCATGCCGTTTTCGTCCGACCATCCGCATGTCGTCATCATCGGTGCGGGACTGCTCGTGGCCGGTGCCTACCGGCTCGCGCGGGACACCCTGGGATTGGGCACAATCGGCGTGGACCGCAATGCCGAGGCCCTAGCCGAGGTTGCGGCCGACGTTCCCGTGGTGGTCTCCACCAAGGACGAGGATGCAGTGGTCTCGGCAATCACCGACCTAGCCCGGTCCGTGCACATCATCGGCGTCTTCACATGCGGCGCCGACGTGGAAATCACCGTGGCGGCCGTGGCTAAAGCTCTGAATGTACCGGGCATCCCTGTAGATGTGGCGCGCCGTTGCAACGACAAGCTCGCCATGCACCGTTTCCTGGACGCGGCCGGTTTCGCCGCAAAACCCCGCTGGGCCTTCGCGACGACTCCCACCGATGCATGCGACGCGGTTCGGGAGATTGGTCTACCCTGCGTGGTCAAGCCCATCGACAACTGTGCTTCGCGCGGTGTTCAGATCATCGAAGACCCGGCCCTGATGGAGGATGCGTTCGATCTAGCCTGCGGCTTCAACCTTGGCGCCTCCGGTGTGCTTATCGAGCAGGCCCTGCGCGGCAGCAAGCATACCGTGGAGATGATCACCGACGGCACCGATTGGCACCTTCTATCGATCATCGACACTCATTACATTTCACCTCGCTGGCCCTGCGAGACCGGTTTGGAAACCACACGGCTCGCCCCCGAGGATCAAGCACGCCTCTTCGCCTTCGCGCAGGACGTAGCGCGTCTGGTGGGAATCGACTACAACGCTCATAAGGTCGATGTGAACTTGGCAGAGGATGGCACCATCGGTCTGATCGAGCTCACCGCGCGTCTGTCCGGCGGCTTCCATTGCCAGTACGTGTCACCGCTGGCCTACGGTAGCAATGACATCCTTGCCGCTCTCAAAATGGCCTGCGGCATGGGATTGGACCGCGAGGCCGTCCACCATCGACGCGAGGACGCGGCGGCCGTTCGCGCCGCGTTTCCGCCACCCGGCCGCCTAACCCGGGTGGACATTGATTCAGCCCTGGCGGTCCCCGGTGTACGCCATGTCTTCGCCATGCGCCACAAAGGCGATATGGTGGGACCGTACCGTAACTCTGCGGATCGGCCCGTCTTCGTGATCGCCACCGGCACCGACGTCGACGCCGCCGTCAAGGCGGCCGAAGCAGGGGTCGTCGCGTTGGCGCTTGAGACCGAACCCGTCGGCGCGGACGCCGTATGATGCGGCTGGCGGTCATTCCGGCACGCGGCGGCTCAAAACGGATTCCACGCAAGGCCCTGGCCAAGGTCGCTGGTCGTCCCCTGCTGGCCCATGCCATGGCCCTGGCCGACGAGACTGGCCTTTTCGATGAGGTCTGCGTCACGACGGACGATGAGGACATCGCCGCCATCGCCGCCGACCACGGCCACCCTCCCCTGTTTCGCAGACCCGCCGAACTGAGCGGGGATCACGTCCCGTTACTTCCGGTACTTCAGCACGCCTGCGCAGCGGTCGAGACGGCCCGGGGGCGGCCCATCGCATGGATGGCTTTAATCTATCCCTGTTCTCCATTGCTCAATGCCCAATGCGTCCATGAAGCCTTCGCTCTGTTCCGAGAGGCGGGAGGAACACGCACCGTCCTAGCAGTCACCGAAGGCAAACCCATCGAACGTGCCCGTTACCGGAACCGAGATGGTACTTTGCAACCTGCTGCCACCGAAGGCTTTAGGGCCCGTACCCAGGACCAGCGCAAAGCCTATTACGATGCTGGCGCCTTGGCTATTTTCAGCAGAGAGCGCGTTTTCGAGGATATCTCGGTCAGCGATCGCGACCAGATCGGCTACATCCTGCCGCCCCTCCGTGGGCTAGACATTGACGAGCCAAGCGATCTGGAGACTGCCGAGTTATTGTATCGGTTGTTCGAGACCGAAAAGGCCGCCAGAGGACCAATCTCATGACCCCATACACACTTTATGTGCAGGCAGCCCCGGCCGAAATCCTCGATGTGGCCTGCGTCGACGACACCGTTCTTCCAGACTGCCTCGCTCAGGACTCCATCGCTTCGGTGGTGGCCGTCATGCCCGACGATCCGCGCGCCGAGGCGGCGGCCGCCCGCTGCCGAAGTTGGGGGGTCCGGCCGTTCACAGGCGACCGCTTCAATGTCGCCCATCGGATGGTGCAGGTATGGGAAGCGCTCGGCGATCCAGATCCCATGATCGTCCGCATACTCCCGTTTTGGACGCACATCGATTTCGACTACGTCGCCAATCTAGTGGCTGCCTTCCGCGCGACCTGCTGCGACGCAGCCCTGGCCGCCACCGATTTCGAACGCACCATGGCCGCCGACGTCGCCCACGTTGATGCCTTGCGTCGCATCGCCGCCATCGGCGACGACGACCCGGCCTCGGCCCGCGGCCGCTTCAATCCCTGGTCCTACATGGAAGCGTTTCCGGACGCATTCCATCTCATGGTCGTCGAAGATGCGCCCACTTACACTAAAGAGAGAGTCGCGGCGATCCTGGCAAGCCAGCGACACCATCCGGAAAACGAATTCATTGGCCGGGACTTCAGTGGCACTCGCTACCACTCGCTGCTGCCGCACATCGAGCCTGAGAACCGAGTGATGGACATCGCGTGTGGATCAGGCCAGGGCAGCGCGCTGTTCGCTGAGCGAGCCCAACAGGTCATCGGTGTCGATTATCTTCAGCCATACATAGACGACGCTCGCCGCCGGTATTCGGAAGGAGACCGGCTGCGGTTCGTACGCGGTGATGGTGCGACGGTGTTGCCGCTGGATGCTCCGGAACAGTTCGACGTTGTAGTCTCCCTTCACACCCTGGAACATGTACCCGATGATACCGCCATGGCCGCGAACCTTTACCGGAACCTGCGACGCGGCGGACGCCTCATCGCCGAGGTCCCCTTGCAGGCGCGGCGACCGCTCGGTGTTCCGATCAATCCCTATCACCTGCGGGAATACACACTTCAACAGTTTACGACCCTCATCAAGAACGCCGGCTTCGAAATCGAACGGTTCGAAGGAGGATGCCGCAATATTTATGGCCCTCTGGAACTTGCGCGGGACGCCGTCCGCTGTTTCGCCCGCAAGCCCGGGTGAGTGGAAGGAATCCCAGGCCTCACGAGTGCCAACGACAGGCCGCCACGACTAGGTGGCCGTCAGGGGATTTTCGTTGGTCCGAACAGCGGTCAACGAAGAAGGCTGGCGGGTCGTCTGAGTCGCAAGTCCTGGCGGTCGTAAGCGGCAAGTCGACCCGCGCGCCGTGGTCAACGGGCTGATGCATGTGATGTCCACGGACTTCTGAACTCGTCCCTTTCTTCTGGGTAAGATCAGGCTCACCCCAGCCCACCGTCGGCGACCTCGGCCGGCGCCGGTGGCTGCTGGCCGCATCGCGCCACGTCGTTCTCTGTGATCGGCACATAACCTGTTTCCTGGCACAGCAGGCTGTATTGCTCCGACGCCAAGAACGCACGCGCCGCGTCCCGAGCCAGTTTGTCCCACTGGCGTGGTCGGGGCGCGATCTGCGGGGCCCGCCGGCCGCTGTTTCCGGTGATGTGACGGATGTGCGCCATACGCTGCTGGAAGTTCGGCGCGAACCGCAGGTCGAAGATGCGACAGATCTTCTGCAGCGTTGCGGTGGGATCGGCCACGAAATCCTCGTACGTCAGGCGCGGAACGCCCGCGAAGTGCTCCAGCATCTTGCGGTACCGAAAGCAGAAGGTCTCGGGGTTCAGGTCTCCCAGCCATCCATTGAGGCTGCAGGAAATCCAGACGTCAATCGGATCCCGGGTTGTTACAAGGGAATTCACGCTGAACTCCTCCCGCAGGACCGCCACGAGACGACTGTACAGCCTGTTCTGCGCCATGAAATCGATGAACGCGTGGTCGCGCACCACCAACTGCATCCCCCGTTCCATGGCCGCGCGATGGATGAAGGCAATGTCCTTCAGGAACAGGTCATCCAGTGCCTTGGTTTCCGCCTCGGACAGAAGCCGATAGCCTCGGGTGATCTGTACAATGGGATTGTACGGGGCCCAGAACTTTCTGTCGGGATGCACCTCGCTCAGAAGAATGCAGTCCTGCATCGCGGCCACGGCCTGACTGAGGACAGTGCCTCCAGAGGCCGGCAGGTGATGCACGGTGTGGATGGTTCGTCTCATGCGCGGGAGTGTCCCAAGGTTGGCCTCAGGCGTCATCGGACCCTTGACGCCTGCGGTCGGAAACCAGCCACCAAGATCCGCGGCGTGGTGTGTGAGTCTAGTTCAGCACCTTCGCGATCATGGCCTTCTGGCGCGCGAAACAGTCCTGAAGTTCGTAGCGTTGCCGGACGGTCTCCCGCGCGGCCCGCCGCAGGGGGGCGAACGCCCCCGGATCCTGCAGCACGGCGCAAACCCGATCCGCCACGTCCTCGGGCGCGAAGAAGTCCACCAGCAGGCCGTTGACGCCGTCCTCGATGACCTCCTCGACAGGCGGCGTTCGCGACCCGACGATCAAACAGCCCGAGGACATGGCCTCCAGCATGGACCAGGAGAGGACAAAGGGGTACGTCAGGTAGACGTGGACGGACGAGATCTGCAGGACCCGGCGGTAGTCGCCATACATCAATCCGCCCAGGAAATGCACGCGCGAACGGTCGTAGTCGACCTCGACGTCCATGGCCTCACGCCATGTTTTGAAGTCCTTGGGTCGCTTGCCATAACTGATGTCGTCGCCGCCGACCACCAGAACCTTGGCATTCGGGCGCCGCTCCAGGATCAGCGGCAGGGCCCGCATAAAGGTCGGAAAGCCGCGATAAGGTTCCAGGTTGCGCGCCACGTAGGTAATAACCTCGTCCTCGGGTGTCAGCACGGACTGATCCGGCAGGACAAAGCGGACGTTCGGATCCGGCTTCAACAGCGAGGTATCGATGCCTTCGTGGCAAACCTCGATCAGCGGCTTGAACGCGGCGGGATGAACACTGCGCTGCCACTCGGTGGCCGTCCAGATATGGTCCGCGGCCTCCATCGACAGCAACATGTGCGCGGTGCGGGTTCGGGTCTGGAGCACTGAGTCCATGGATGGGGGGAGGGTCGGATCGAAATCGCAATCGGCGCCACGCGCCCGGTAGTAGAACTCGCTGTAAGCCATCAGGGGAGACGTCGGAAAGACATCCTTGGCGTACAGGGTCTCCCCCCAACCGGTATGCCCCATGATCACGTCGGGGGTAATGCCGTGGCGCCGCAACTCGTCCAGCTTGCGCGCCACGGCTTGGCCATGAAGAACGGAGGCCTCCATCTGCCGCATGTAGAGATGCGTTTCCGGCTTCGGCTGACGATGCAAGTCGTAGGTGATACGCTGCACACCCTCGACCTGTCGGTCCCTGCGTCGCGTCAGGAAGTAGGCGCGCCAACCGTCACGCTGACCGAACCAACGGCTGAGAAACTTGAACTGGCCCGGCATGTTCTGGTGAATAAAGACAATTGTTTTCATCAAGGTCTCTTGGTTCTCGCGCTGTCTGCCAGGCACATGACAAGCCGCCGCGCCACGGCCTGCACCGCCGGCCCCCAAAGACCCGGCGCGGGTTGGCGAAACAGGGTGACGGTGGGATACCACGGGCTGTCATCCCGGTCCAGGAACCAGCGCCAGTCCGCGCGGGCTCGCAACAGGATCCAGGTGGGCACCCCCATGGCGCCTGCCAGATGCGCAACCGAGGTGTCGATCGTGATCAGCAGGTCCACCGTTTCCAAGACCGTGGCGGTGTCCAGGAAGTCGTCGAAGCCGGAGCCCAGGTCGGTCACCGACACCGGCGCCGCCGCCAAGTCGGCGACCGCCTCGCCAACCTGCAAGCTGACCCAGGAAACCCCGGACACCGACCACAGGGGAGCCAACGCCTCGAAGGGAACCGAGCGTTGCCAGGAAGTGGGCGTCATGCCGCGACCACCTTGCCAGACCAGGCCGACGCGCAGGTCGGCGCGGGCAGGCCCAGCCGCCGCCACGGCGTGACCGCACGACGACGCGCCTTCGGTGATCGGGCGGGTCCCCAGATAGGGCACCGGTACGGCGCCGTCCGGCGGTGTCCGTACCCCCAGGGCGCGCGGCAGGCTCATCAACGCCACGTGATGGTCGTAGGATGGCAGGGGCGTTCCGCGCGCGACCACCATAACGTCCGGGAACGCGCGATGCAGGAGCGTCGCCAGCGCGGGCTGGCACTCCAGCACCACGCGACCCGCCCGCCGCGCCGCCGCCGGCAGCCAGCGGCAGAACATCAAGGTGTCGCCCAGCCCTTGTTCCGCGTGCACCAGAAGCGTCTGATCCGGCACGGGCTGACCCTGCCACACCGGGGCGCGGAGACGGCGCCGTGGCTGCCCCGGCAAACGCCAGCGCCATTCGAAGTCGGCCAGGCCCCGCCCCAGATCGCCCGTCCGCAAAAGAACGAGACCCCGATTCCACCGCGCGCCGGCATGGTTGGGGTCGTCACGGACGGCCGCGTCCAGATGGCGCACGGCGTCGGCCGCTCGCCCTTGCCGGTCCAGGGCGTCGGCCAGTCCAACGCGGGCTTGAACGGGATCGACGCGACACACGAGAGCCGCGCGGAAGGCCGTCTCGGCGGCTCGGGGGCGCTCCGCATCGCGGTATAGCCCCGCCAGGTTCAGCCAGGCCACGCCCAGGGCCGGATCAAGGGTCAGCGCCCGCCGGTAGGTCGCCGCCGCCGCATCCCGCAGACCCTGATCCTTCAGCAGATTGCCCAGGTTGAACGCCAGGTCGGCGCGCTCGGGCGCGCAGGCCAGCGCCGCGCGCGCCGGACGCATGGCCCCTGAGTCATCCCCCAACTGCCGCCGGGCGACCGCGAGATTAGCATAGGCAACCGGGTTGTCGGGTTGGAGCGCCAGCGCCTGCCGCAGGTGCCGGCACGCGACCGCCGGGTCGCCTTGCTTCAGGATCAGCACCCCCAATAAGGTGTGCCCCTCACCATCGACGCGCTTGGACCTTGCCAGCCGGTCGGCCAATGCCTGGGCCGCGTCCACATCGTCGGCCTGCAGAGCCGACCACAAGCGCCCGGTCAGGCCCGGGACCGGCGTTTCTGAGTCGCGCACCACTGCGTCCACATGTCTCGATACGCGGTCTCCATGGCCCGCGCGAAGCCGGGGCCGTCGCTCAAAGGCGAGGCCAGCACCCGCTCCCGCAGGCCCGCCCGCAAGGCCGCCAGGCGATCCCGATCCTCGGCGAGTTTGCGGGCCGCATCGGCCATCGCCGCACCGGACGACACCGCCAGCTCGCCCAGACCCACCGCCGTCAGCACCGACAGGCCATAGCGGGAGGCCGTGCGCTCACCCACCACGGAAACGACCGGCACACCCATGACCAGTGCCTCACAGGTGGTCGTCATACCCCCGTAAGGGAAGGTGTCGAGGGCGATGTCGATCATCCCGTATCGTTCGAGATGCTCTCGCGGCCCTTCCTCACCACTGATCATGCCCACGCGCTCGACGTCGCCACCAGCCGCCGCGAACCGTTCGAAAACGTGCCTCCGGACCTCCGGTGCTTCAATGTACCGCGATTTCAGCAACAAGCGAGAGGTTGGCACGGCGTTCAGAACCTGTGCCCAGTGTCTCAGGCACGCATCCGAGACCTTGGCGTAGTTGTTGAACGATCCAAACGTGATATGTCCGTTGCGAAGAAACGGCGGTTGGGCCACCGGCGGCGTGATGTCGTCATCGATGGTGTAACAGTGGCTCACGCGCTTAAGGCGATGGACGCCCTCGGCGAATCGCTCTTTCGTATCCTTCGGTGTCAGCCACGGATCGCTGATCCGCCAATCGATGGTCTCCACCCCGGTGGTCGTCGGATAGCCGAGCCACGTGGCCTGAATAGGCGCCGGCTTGCGCGCGAACGTCAGAAGCCGGTTGCCGGCGGAATGCCCCGACAGATCCACCAGGATGTCGATGCCGTCGTCCCGGATCAGCTTGGCGGTCGCCGCGTCGCTTGTCGACCGGATATCGCGCCAGATGTCCATCCGCGCCTTCATCCAGTCGGTCAACAGATCGGGGTGCCGCACGGTGGAATAGCCCGCGATCTCAACACGGTCACGATCATGGTGTGTCAGCAGCGCCCGCAAGAAGAAGGCGCAGGAATGGCCGCGAAAATCGCCGGAGAGATAACCGATCCGCAGCCTCCGGTCGGGATCGGGGACCGTGTTCCAGACCTCGGCCTCGGGTCCCTTGGGCATCACCGGGGCGGCATAGCGCCGTGCCCAGCCGCGATGACGCTGGTACACCTCGTCCGAGGAGATGTCGTCCAGATACTGACAGTGGAACACCGCGTTGCTCAGTGCGATATGTCCCGTGACCCCCTTTTCGAGATCGGCCGCCCGGTTCAGGCTCTCGACGGACGCCCGGACCTTGCCCATGGCACACAAAACCATACCGAAGTTGTTCAGAAGCCCGGGATGGTTCGGGTGCCGCGCCAGCCCCCTCCGACAGATGTCCGCCGCCAGGCGGTTATTTGCACCGTTCTTGTAAAGATTTGCCAGGTTGATGTATGGCTCGATCAGGGTCTCGTCAAATTCCAGCACCGTCCTGTAAACGTCGACTGCCTCGCGTCCCTTGTTGGCGTCCACCAGGGCGCGCCCCAGTTCGCACAGGGTCTTGACGTCATCGGGCTGCTCCCACAGCAGCGCCCGCAGGACCGCGATGGCGTCGTCGTGCTGGTCCAGGCGCCGCAGGACGACCGCGTACCCGCTCCGGTCCTTGGCCTGCGCGCCCGGCAAGGCCAAAAGCCTCTGATAGACATCACGGGCGCGCGCGAACGCGCGGGCCGCCGCCAGGGCCTCGGCCAGGGCGCGGAGATACGGGACCCGATCGGGATCACGGGCCACCGCCTGCTCGGCGAGCCGCACGGCCTCGGCGGTGTTCCCCAGTTTGCGGCAGGCAACGGACAAGGAGCTTTCAAGGGCCGGGTTGTCCGGCGTCACGGCATTCGCCAGCCGCAGGAACGGATACGCCTCGCGTGGACTCTCCAGCAACAAGGCGGCGACCCCGAACACCTGAAGGGCTTCCAAGGCCTCGGGAAGGGCCGCGAGGGCGGCACGTGCGGTATCGGCGGCATCCTTGGCGCGCCCGGACGCCAGCAGGGCTTTCGCGGTCTGAACATGCGACCGCGACGAGGACAAACCGGAATCGGGAGGCATCGGGTCCTCTACCTTGAAGTCATCGCATCCGGTGTCAAGCGGTGCCGGAGCCAAGCGCTTGACACCACCGTGTCGGCACCAGGGACCACCCACGGCGTCCCTATCAACTGGGCCGCTATAAAAACTCGGGTGGAAAAAGTCGGGGGCGAGCGTGACCGCTCGCCCCCGTTACCACCCGTTCGACTTACCGAGTCATCGCATCAGATGATGACGAAGTCGCTGGCGTCCAGCGAAGACACCCCTTCCAGCGTGGCGATAATGTCGCGGCCGGCAGTGTTGGCACCATTGGAGTCCATGTACAGGATCTTGGAACTCTGGTCGAAGAACAGATGCTGGGCACCGGTTACGGCGTTGGCATTCATTCCCGAGTATATCTCGTTGTTATCGACGGAGGTATCAAGGTGCGTGTTGAACACGGCGTTATTAAGGCCAACCAAGTCCGTGCCGTCCGCGAAATCCTTGACGACCACACCGGCACCGGCCGTATCAGTCAACACGAAGACATCATTGCCGTCGTTGCCGTACAGGACACCGGCCGAACCGGGGTTCAGGGTGTCGTTGCCGTCACCGCCGTACAGGGTGTCGTTGCCCTGACCGCCGAGCAGGGTGTCGTCGCCGGCGTCACCATACAGCCGGTCGGCACCATCGTTGCCGGCCAGGGTGTCGTCGCCTTGGCCTCCATACATGGTGTCATTGGCGTCACCGCCAGCCATGGTGTCATTGCCACCATTGCCGAACAACATATCGCCGCCGGTGTCACCAGTCATGGTGTCGTTGCCATCGCCACCGTACAGGGTGTCGTTGCCGGTGCCTCCGTCCATGCTGTCATCACCCAGATCGCCGTACAGCATGTCGTTGTTGGCACCACCCAGCAGGACGTCGTCGCCCTGCCCGCCGAACAGGGTGTCATCTTGAGCGCCACCGTTCAGGGTGTCGTCGCCGCCGTTACCGAACAGCCAGTCGTTGTTTGCGCCGCCGCTGATGGCATCGTTACCCAGGTCACCGAACAGAGAATCGTTTCCGGTTCCGCCATCCAGGTTGTCGTTGCCCTGGCCGCCAAACATGGTGTCGTTGTTAGCGCCACCAATCAGGGTGTCATCACCAGCGTTGCCGAACAACCAGTCGTTGCCGTCACCACCGCTGATGATGTCGTTACCCATGTCGCCGTACAGCGTGTCGTTGCCAGCATTGCCGTCAATGCTGTCATTATCCTGACCGCCGAACATCAGGTCATTGCCACCGGAGCCAATCAGAGTGTCCCGGCTTCCGTTGCCGAACAGGGTGTCGTCACCACCGGCGGAGGTGATGAGGTCGTCACCAGCCAAACCGTTGACAAGGTCCGAGTCGCTAGAATTCGTGTGGGTATCGCTGTTGTTGGTCAGATCAACCATCTTGCTCCGTCCTCCGCGAAGGATATGAAACCGGTCTTCATCATGAGAGTCGTGCGGCCTTGGGGGCAACTTGTCCACATACTGCTTGCGGTGCCCCCCGCAAGCAGCGGGGCAAAGGGCACGCGGGTCGCCGCACCTGGCGCATCAACCTCGACCTCACCTTTAACCGTGGCGGTCACGGATAGCAAGGGGGTAAGCTGATTCCGACAGTGCGATACGCCCCGTCTCGCAGTCCTTGGCGATCACATGTTGCACAGGCACCACAATCAATCCCGCCCATACCAAAAAAAGTCGCTCTCTGTTCCTGTCGGATCCTAGACTGGATCGTCTCAGAAAGACCTGCGCCGAGACGAGGAGTCCAAGGACAGCCGTGCAGAGTCGTCGCCTTACCGTCACACCGCTTGAGTCCTCTGGACGGACCAACCCGCCGCAAGGCCGTTTTCCGGGCGAGACCACGATCGACGCCAAGGTGGCGACCGCGACCCGGTTGTACCGCCAGGGCCAACACGCGGCGGCGGCGGAGCGGTGTCGCGCCCTGCTGGACATGCCGTCTCCCCCATGGCAGGCCGCCCATCTGCTGGGTGTGA
>Ga0126339_10000243_pt1 | contig 26415 bp, 52 predicted proteins | sample OrbTmetagenome_2_FD_92532 | JGI IMG/M metagenome (GOLD analysis project Ga0126339, IMG submission 92532) | Coral microbial communities from Petempiche,Puerto Morelos, Mexico - Orbicella T R C metagenome | ecosystem: Host-associated > Invertebrates > Cnidaria > Coral | place: Petempiche,Puerto...
AAAAGTTATTCCAAAATTCAGGTAATTGTTTACCTTTTTGTACATTGAATATAACCGCAACATTGTAACCTTTGTTTAACAAATCTATACATCTTTTTTCATTTTTACCAGTATAAGAAAATGTTAAATGATAGTTTTCAGGTAATTCCGTTTGATATCTTTTCCAGTTCTTTGTATAATCATAAAATTGTACATCGGGAAATATTTCAAAAATAGTCTTACCATCAATTTTAATAGTTTCCCATTCTATATCACTTGTCCCATTTAAACGTGCTGAAAATGCGTAACCATCTCTTTTGGCTTTCGCTTGATAAGATTTCATTTCTTCAATTACCCATCTCATAAAAAAATTTTGATGTTCATTGAATAATTTAGTCTTATTAATTCGTGCATTTTGTATTGTATTTCTATTAGAAACTTGTTCCATTATAACCTTGCCACTTGTAGATAAACAACCTAAGCGACATTCAGGAGTAGAATAAGGACAAACATTATACCCACTTTCATTTGCAGGAGCAAGATATAAAACATAAGTGTAATTGTTAGATACCTTTTTGTTCTTAATTAACTTGGCATTCGAATTAATTGAACCAAGATAACTTAAACCTGTTTGTCTTTTTGCTGCTGCTCTCGATATAAATTGTAAGTTCATAATATTCTCTGTTTTGTTTGTGAGTGTGTTATATTATACGATAAACTTATGTACATTGTTACAAAAGGATTAACACCAAAAGAAGTTTAAACCTGTTTTATCTTTAATCCACTTCATAACATTCCCAGTATAATAAGGTGTAGTAATTTCATGCAAAAATTCTGTTAATCTTCTTTCAATGTCAGTAGAATTTTTTCTATCTAATTCATTGATAACTGTCTTTTGACTTGCAATTTCGCCATCGTCCCCAAACATATTAATAACTCTAATTTTAATTACATCGCTCGAAGTCTCAACTTTGATTATACCTCCCTTTGCATATTCTCCAATTTTAAAAGTCTTTTGTGCCATAATAATATTATTTTTAAAATTGAGTTAATTTATTTAATTCATTGTTAGCTAATTCAATTAAATTTAATACATATTCTTTACGATTATGTACAACATTCCAAGTAATATTTTCAAGTTCGAAACAATATTGCCAAAGTTTTGACATTGAATCGTGAACTTCTTTACCAATTCCATCAAAATAATGTTTAATCACAAATTCAGGTGTGTTTATTCCAGTAGCTGATTGCCAGTTACCACTTTTAATAGCTGCACCATAAGCAGTAAAAACAATAGGAAATTCAATTGGTGATGCCCAATTTTCATTTTCATCCCTCAATTTAAAAACACCCTTAAAATAAGTTGCTTTTTGCCATGTTTTAAATATTCTGCTTTTCATAATACATTTGTTTTTGTGTGTGTTATATTATACGAAAAAAAACCTTTATTGTTACAAATAAAGGTTTTAAATTTCTTTAGGGATAGGAGATAAATTATAACTTTTCATGCATAAATAAAATACTACAATTACCATCATTAGAAATAGTAATTTCATCAGGAATAGATAATTTTTCATTTTCAATTGCACGCTTTAATAAATAATAATCGTGATAAGTACCATTTAAACCAATCATTCTATTACGTACATTAGTAGCAAAAATCTCAGGTCGTCCAATCATAAAGAATAAAATACAATGTCTTTTGGCAGATTCTAAAGTCTTATAATTCCCTAAATTACATTCATATAATTGTCCCTTTGGTTTGGTAATTATATAACCATCTCCATTGCCACTATTAACAATTTCATAATCTAAATAATTAACATTTTCCATAACATTGTTGTTTTAATGTGTGTGTTAATATAGTATACGAAAAAATCCCTTTGAATGTTACAAAGGGATAGAAGAAAAATAAACTAACTTAATACTTTTATAACTTGAATACATGTAAACCTTTTGGGGTCATTGATAGAGAAAAACCCGCTTCTTTTAACTTGTCTATTAAACTTGCGTTACTTTCATGTATTAAAATATCATATGCATTTGAATAATTATCTGTAACTGGAACGTTAAAAGATACTTTAGGTTGATTCGATTCACTAATGATTTCGATTGCTTTTGTCTTATCTTCTTTTTTCATTTTCATAACTTAAAATGTTTTGGTTTGTGTGTGTTATTATATACGATAAAAATATAATTTTGTTACATTTCTTATATATACCATAACTGTACTTTATTGTACCTAATTTATTTAAAATTGATATTTTACACTATTTTAGGGATTTGTGAGTGATACTGATTATCAGATAGTTAGACGGTGAACTATACAAGTGCTGAAAAAATTTAACCTTAAATAGGGATTTTGAAGTCCCCACATAAAGAAATTCTTTGTAAAATTTTTTTCTGAAAGTTAATTTTATAAATTTTTATTTTTTCATTCTCAATCCCCAAATTGATTTTAAAAAAGAAAAGGGACAAAAGAAAATATCATTCTCTTACCCCTTAGATTTGTGTGTTTAATTGTTTAACAAATGTATTTAAAACGGATTATATTATACGTTAAAAGATTTCATAATGTTACAAAGGGATTAGAAAATTTTTAATTAATTGATTATAAGATTCTTGCCCCCCATAGAAAAATTAAAATTGCTTTAGGGATAAGAGAAAGAAAATTATTTTTATTTAGACTAATTCTAAATTTAGATTGTCAGGCAGGAGTGGATTACTGCACTGAGATGTTATTTTCCCATTTAATATACTATACGAAGAAAAAAACTAATTGTTACACAATAAATAAATTTAATTTTCTTTTAACATTTTTAAAGCATTAATTAAATCCCAGTTATTTAATTCTAAAGTTTTACGACATTTAGAAATAGAATAAGTTGTATTTTTATATAATTGATATACTACATATTTTTATATTTCCAAATATAATTACCTGAGGTTTATTTGATGGATTTAAAATAAAATGAATTGCTACTAATCTATGTACTGAAAAAGTTTTACGTTTACCTTTAAAACATAAATTTACATATAAATAATCCTTATTATTTTTAAAAGGTTTTAAAATTTTATTTGTAATGTTAGAACGTACATTACCTAATTGACTTATAGAATAATTACCATCATATTCATTAATATTTTTCCATAATTCATTATCCCAAAGATTATTAAAAATTCATTTTTCCTTTTTCATATTTTGTTATACGATTATTAAGTGTACATTGTTACAAAAAAAGGGACTGAGAATTATTTATTTCGTTATCAGTCCCTTAAGGTCCATAGACATTTTATTTGTGATAATTTTTATTTCAACATTACATTTAATTCTTTTTTGATCTCTCTTGCTTTCTCACCTTTCCAAGTTTTAGCATTTGATAAAAAGTAAGCAACAATACTTTTGCCACTATCAAGTCCATAACTATCATTAATAGATTTTAAAGTTAACATTGCAACTAAATAAGGTTGTGCACCGAAATAAACTTTATCCCAATTTTCAACAATTTCTTGTGCAATTTTGTTTACTGGTCTAAATTCTTTTACTTTCATAATATCATTATTTTTGTGTGTGTGTTATTATACGATAAACTTATGTACATTGTTACAAAAAACCCCTGCAATTTAACAGGGGTTTGAGATTGTGGTTAATTAAAATGATATTGTTATACCATTTGAAGTGTTGAACCTGTAATATTAATTTTATCCATTTCACCAACTTTGTAAATACGATATTTATCCATTCTTAAATCACAATGTTTTTTAATCGCATCTTTACATTTAGTCTTTTCCCTTTTGTTAGTAGTTTTGTATTCACCCTCAACAATAACGGTTTTATGATTAAGGAAACCCGATACAAAAATATTCATAGTCTCTTTATGCATTTTAACAGAATCTGTTAAATGTATGTATGCATCAACTTGAGCGTTACTTTGATTGCTTCTATCTTCTTTGTTTTCAGATAGATTTTTTCTTGCACTTTCAATCAATTCCCCCAATGCAATTTTAAGGGTTTCAACGGGCAAAGTATAGGCGTTTGCAATATCTTGTAAATCATTATCATTTAAACTTTCTAATGTTTGTAAATCTTTTATTTTTGCGTTGTGCGTATCAACATTAGCCAGTAATGATATATTTGCAATTTCCCCCTCTTTATTGGTATAATTCTCAATCCCAATAAAACTTGCACCTTTTAAATTACTAAACTTATCAAAAAATTGTTTCATAATAATATTTTTTTGTTTTGGTTTGAAAATATGAACATTGTACTATACGAATGCTGTAACTTTATGGTTACAACATTTCGTATTCGTTTTGTAATGATTCTTGTAATTTAGCTTTAATTCTGCTAATTGTACCTTTCACCGAACCCATTGGAATATTAAGCATTTCGGCAACATCTTTATAAGCTAAATCTTTTAAGAAGTGTAAATTTGCAATTTCTTGCTCTTTAGAATTCAATTTTGATATTGCTTTGTTAATAGCCTCAGAAAGTTCTGCTTCTTCAATACCATGTTGTTTTGAAGCTTCAAATTGAAAACTCTCTTTTCCATCTTCATTAACATAACTGTCAACATATGCAAGTCTATTGCTTTTGTCAGTTCTATAATAATCAATTAGCATTCTATTAGCTACTGTAAAAACCCACGTTTTAATACCTGATAGTTCACTATCATATTTGTGTAGGTTTTGAGAAATTTTAACGAATATATCTTGCGTTAAATCTTCTGCAACATCTCTTTTATTAATCTTAGATGTAATAAAGTTTAAAACCTGCATATAATAATCTGCATAAACCTTATTGAAAGTAATAGTTTCATTCTTAGCCATTGACCAAGACATTTTTAAAGCTTCTGATAATGTTGGAAACTTCTCTGTTTTAAATAGATACCATGCTTTTTTCATAATTTCTGATTTGTTAAATTTCGTTTTCATAACACATATTTTTTAATTAAACACAAGTCAAATATAGTGTGTAAAATTCACATGCGCAAATTTTGATACAAAAAAATGAAAAAAAAAATGTTGTTTATATTTAATCTAAATAAAAATATCTAAGGATTGATTCGATTTAAAGCCGTTTTTAATCATTCTCATGCCCTTAAATATATTTTATCATTTATTTAATTATCTTTTAAAATACCCTGCTAATTTTAATAAATATGATAGGTTTTAATGTGATTAAAATATGCCTCAGGGATAAGAGAAAGAAATACTATTCTTATTTAATCTAATTCTAAATAGTGCTCACTTTATTTAGACTAAATAAAAATAAAACCCCCAAACCTACCGTATCCCCCTGTCCATCACCCCTCCCCCCACCCCTCTCCTATGGGGTGGGGGTGCAACATGTACGTTTTCGGACACTAAAAAATTTCCTGAAAAAAATACTAACCTAAAAAAATCGATTTTATAAAAATTTCCTAAGAAAAATTTTGTTTTCTGAAAAGTGGTTTTTATAAAAAATTATTATCCTAACATAGTTAGAAGATATTCCTTACCATCTTGCTGGTGTGGTTCAGATTTATGTTCTGCTTCTATGATATTTTTGGCAGAAATTTCCATCATATAATCTAACATGGGAATATCGTTAATAATTTTTACTTCATATAGTATATATTTTTTCATGTTTTTTCTGTTGAGTTTAAATATGATAATCTAATTTCCAATTCTTCTTTTTGTTCATCATTAAGATAATTTAAACATTTTTCTCTTAATTCGTCAAACTTATCTCTTTTTAGATAAAATAATGGGGCAACAAAATTAGTTACACCCCATTTTGGGGGTATTGAACGCATTCCCTCAAAATACTTATCAAAATCATTCCAATCTTCATCTTTTATATAGAACATAAATGCTACTGAAACTTACATAATAAGATATCTATCTTCCTGCAACATTTTTTCGGGTAATACAAAATTTAAATATTGTTCAATTGTACCAGTCTTTAAATAATAATCTTCAATATCTTTATTAGTTAATTGTGATTTTGGAATTGATTCATTTACAATACATTTCTTTTCTACAAATTCAACTAATTCATATAATGTATCATTAGAACCTTCCATATATCTTGTAGGACGGCACGAATTAAATTGACAATATTTATTATTGGCTTTAATCCTATCTTTCAATTCTTGGAGAATTATTTCCGAATCAATTAATTGTGGTTTCTTTTTTTCTGTCATGTCTTATTACTTTAACTTCATGTAAATATTGCATATACAATTCACACACCCCCATGCGAAATGATCTTTTAAATTCCGGTAGATTTATGAATCTTTTCTTTGTCCCATTTGCATAGATACCACCATTTACTGAAATTTCATAGGGAACGGGGAATGATATACCAAGTTTTTTATCACCTACTTTTGTAATGAATTTAATTTCTTTCTCAGTCCCTATGACAATAAATTCCATGTCATTGTAGGATGTTTTTTCACAATCGCAAAAAATTAAATTCTCAGCATTTTTATCCAAGAATTCATCGCTCATATAAATGTATTGACTAACTTGTTTCATTTTTTATTTTAAATCTTTTTATCATAGTATATGCATTATTTTTGATTTTTATATTCCATGTACAATTTTACCCCAATAAATATAAAGAAAGTAATAGCACATGAGCAGAATAATTCTACCAGTATTTTAAAAAGATCATAATCCATTATTTTTTAATTTAAAATCTAATTAGTTTTCCTGTTTTGTTACAATATTGACAATTATAAATGTAGAGTTTATTACATATCTTACAATATTCAGAACCGTCTACTTTTTCCTGTCTATATTTTATGTTATGATTGCAAATTTTTTCTGTCACTGCCCCTTTACATTTTGGACAAATAATATAATGACTTTCCATTTTAAGCCAGTTATTTCCTATAAGTTCGTAGGCTTTTACATTATACAAACGGGAATATCTGTCCAGCAATTCCGGGGCATATTTTTCGAATTTATCTATTGATACATAAGTTCTTTTTTTGATTTGTTTTCCGGTTCTTTTATCTCGTCCGATAATTTTAAAAGTTCTATTCATATTCTGAGTTTCCGCTAATTTTAGGGTTATTAATTTTATTTAGCGGAATGTCGTTTTTTTTATTAGATTCCGCTATGTTTTCTGGTATAATTGGTGTAAAGAAATCTATGGCAGCAACAATAAGATATACTATTATTAGTATTGTAATTAAATATGTCTTGGGATAGAAAATGATACAAAGCAAGAATCCTAATGATAAAAAGGATTTGATATTTTCGTAATATTTTTTATGTTTTTTAAATTGGTCTACTAATTTGTTTTTCATTGTTTATATTTTACCATAGTGGATGACCATTTGGACAACGATCAGAATCGAAAAATGATTTCTTTTTTTTTATTTTATACAGGTGACAATGCACACAAAAATTATTTAATTCTTCTTCATCCTCACGCATTTTCTTTATCGTTTCCCTTAATACATATAAGAATTTTTGGTTCTTATCTAATTTGGTTTCTGCCTCAGGGCATGGGAATGGATCGTTTTTTCGTATAGTTTTAATCGCTTCAGATATTTCTTTTTTCACCTTGGCAATTTGGTCATCTACGAATTTTATGATTTGATTAGAATTTTCTTGAATGTCCATGGTTTCTTTTAAATATTTGATAAACTTCTTCACGATCTTGGAGAAATGCTTTGAATGCGATATTATAACTATTAATATTTTTGCTGCAAGCAATTTCCTCGGTAGCTAATTGTTCTCGGACCTCTTTAAAATATTCTTTGATTTCCTGTTCTGTCATTTTATTAATGAATTCGTATGGATAACCGTATTCGAATATTTGGGAACGGTGAACGAGGTCTAAGACCTTAGTAGAGTAGATTCTTTTTGCTTTTCTTAGTTTCATAAATAAGTAAATTTATTAGTCTGTGTTCGATAGAATATACGATAAATTGGGTATAAATGTTACAAAAAGTGCAATGGAGTCGCAAACGCCCAATTATCTAAAAATTGCGCCCGCCCTCGCCACTTATTTTTCGTCCAAAATCACGATATATTCGAATTCCATTTTATTATAGAAGACTAATAGTTTCTGATCACATTTTATACAATCAAATTCATGAATATAATCTCCAGCTAATAAATCATCTTGTTTCCACCATATATTATAGTCATCAACGGTCTCATTACAATTTGGACATGTATATTGGAATGAACCGAGATCACATCCGGGTAAATCACAATGTGGAATAAAATATGCTTCAGTCGTTTTCATTTACAATCTCCACATGAACATGAATGTGTTTCTTCACCAATAATTTTATTTACTAATGCTTTTAATTTAGCAGAATGTAAGATTAGAAATTTTTCTATCTCGTCCCCTTTTTCTTGTAGAGTTTCATTTCCATTAAACCATGTGACTGTTTCACTTAGTTCATCCACTTTGATAATTTCTTCACTAATTTCCTTAATTATTTCTTCATCGTTCATAAACACCTCAGGTTTAGGGTTTTGACTATAGTAATAATTATAAAGATAATTATAAAAATTAGTCTGTTCTTTCTGAATTTCTATAATTTCTTTTTCTTTTCCATTAATTTTATCAAGAATTTCTAATTCAATTGTAGCTTCATCAGTTGGTGATAAAAATTCTGTTGTCATTCCGGAATGTTCACAAATTCCTGTTTCGATTTTGTTAGTAGCAAACCAATAAATGTCATATGCTAATTCTCCCTCTCTTGCAAATACTTCTGATCTAACTCCAGATTCTTTAGCATCTCTTACATTTAGGATGTAGCCGTATTTTTTTCCTTTTTTATCTTCGTAGACAACTAATTGATCGTCAAATATTTCTTCTCTTTCTAACATAATTATATATTTTCTGGATTATAAGTATCTTCATATTCTGCATTGAAGTCAATAGCTAAATCAGACCCAATTAGATTATCAACATCGAAATGATGTTCATATAAAAAATCTATAATCCATTTAGGTGTAAAATCTAAATTTTTAAAATCGATATCAATATATATTTCATTATTATGAGTTGCTATTAAGACATCGTCTTTAATATAGATTTCCATTCCCTCAAAATTTGCATAAATTTTTTCCAACATTTTATTAACTGGGGTAATTTCTACACCTTGATGCATAAAAGTTTTTGTCAAATCTGTAAGGGGGTGGAGAATTGGTTTTATCTCTTTATACTTCCAATCGTTATATTCATTGGTTAGTATTTCTTCTTCGTTAAGTCCTTTTAGGATTTCAATTGTAAAAGTTTCACCATCATTCCAATCACAATATATTTTAAGATCGTGACCTAAATAATGTTTTAGATCATTTTGATTTAAAGGTTTTATTATATTATTTTATTATAATTGTTTTCTTCTCACCGTATTTTAGATTTAATTTTGGTTTCTTTGCATTTCCTGTACATATTCTTCTAATAGTAGCTTCACCAATTTTCAATTTTTTTACTGCTAATTTAATGTTATCAAAACTTTTAATTTGTTTTCCTTTATCATTAAACTGTAAAATTGTATATGTTGTTCTGGTCTTTTCCCTTTTTTTCTTAGGTTTTCTTATTTTTTTCTCCTTTGTTTTCTTTGGTCTTGGGGGTTGTTTTAATGGTTTGATTTCATAATTAATCTCTTCCTCCATGATAGGTTGAGTTAATTTAGGACCATATTTTAATAAATAATATTCATTTTTTATTCTCCCTTTACATAATCTCCTAATTGTGATTGGATAAGTTTGAAAATGTCTTGCAGCAGCAACGGCATTGGGAAATATTTCTATCACATTCCCATTAGAGTCATACTGTATAACGGTATATACTCTATGGGTAATTCTTTTATGATTACTATTTTTCTTTAGTAGAGCAATTAATTGTTTTTGTTCTTCAATAAGATAATTAATATCAAGTTGTTCTGGAATTTTTCCAAATTTTAATTTAATATCTTCATATTTGAACCAGTAAGAATTGTGTGCTATTTTATTATTGATTAATTTATTTTTAACTACATGATATAATCTGGATTCAGCACATCCTCTAACAACTTTATAATCTTTAAAAACAATTATGGCTGCTTCTTTTCCCGAATTCCAAATTTTAATTATTTTTCCGTTAAGGTCATATTGAATAACTTTTTTAAATTTGGATTCTGATAATCTATCTAAGGTATGTTGATCTTTTTCTTTCCCTAACCAGTATCCACCCGTTCCTTCCCAATATCCACGTTTACCATCTTTCATCCACTGAGCATTAAGAAGAGGATGATGATCTTTATGTTTTTGAACTACTTCTGCAATTTTTTCATCCCACCTTTCTTTGGGTAATGAGATTTTTAATTCTTCGATAAAAATTTCTTTATTCTTAAAAGCATTTCTTAAATTAATATTATTTTGTATATAACTTAATTTATGTGGAACGAGTTCACCATCATCGTTAATAGCGTAAGAAGTTTTTCCAATGTAATGATATTTATCATCTTTTTTTATACCATATATTATAGGAGCATTTTTTGTATTGTTCATTAAATATATTAGAATTTAAAATTAAACACAGCAGTAAAATTATAATATTTAAAAATAAAAAACAATAATTTTTGTAACAAAAATATTTTTTTAACGTATCTTTGAGAAACTAAAAATAAAAAATGTATGTTACATAGTATTATATCTATACCATTAAACAGGGATAAGAAAATTGGTGATTTAGTTAAAAATCATTATGGTCATTATAATATAATTGAGGAGGAAGCAGATATTAATCTCACCCCAAAATTTATTCCACATTGTATAGTTCTTTTATCCAATGATGATATTAATACTGGGGATGCTTATCTATTTAAGATCAGGGAAGATGATTATGAAATAATGATATGTCAGGATGATGCTGAAGCCGATAGATGTAATACACATTCCATGATTAAAAATGGTTGTTGTAAAATTATTGCAACATATCCTAAATTAGATCAAACCCATAAAATTTCAGAATTATTTTTAAAAGAATGGGTAGAAAATCCTGTTGAAAAAGTTGATGTAAAATATAATTCCAGAAAAGGATATAAAAAATCTGGAATGAAAGATGTTACAGGGGTTGAGATTATAGAGGGGCATATAATTAATGCAGATGGATATTGTTCAAGTTTAGATGAGAAGTATTTACATATAGTAGAGTATGAAAATGGTCAATTTGGTTCTGATGTTTATACAGATTTTGAACCATTAAGCAGATATGATTCAATTGAAATAATTGGACATATTGATAATTATAAAGAACAAATAATTCGAGAGAATGAAGCAGATAATTTTGCTTGGAGTGGTAATATTGGATTAGCATATTGTGATGGTGGTAGCGGAGATGAAATATTAGAATTACAACTTAATCTTCAGGATGAAATTATTTGTTCAATTCCGGAACGTGGAGTAGTTATTACTGCAATACAAGGGGGTACAGACCTTGAAATTGCTGCTATGAATTTTTTAATGAATAATAATAATGAAATTTTAGATAAATATATAGAATCTGAATTATTTCAAAGTGTTGTAGCACAACATGTAGAGTTTGCATTATCAGATTCGGTTAAAAATTACTGGTATAAAAAATTTAAAGAGGATGGTAAATAAATATAAAAACAGAAAGTTTAATAAAACGACTCTTAAATATCGAAGTCATCCTAAATTCAATGTCCCCGTAATTGCTCATTTTCATGATCATAGTGTTCTTTATGATTCAATTTTAGAAGCTGAGGAATTAACAGGAATTAATTATCATAATATTTTTGATGCTTGTATTGGTAGAATATGGAGAGCAGGAATGATCCATTGGGAATTCGAGAATGGTAGACATTGGATTAAATACAAAGCAAAACACATTGTTGGTCAACGAAAAAGGGCAATGAGAACTGTAGGATTTAATGGATAGTATTAATTAAAAAATAAGTTTATGAAATTATTTTTATTTGGTGTTGAAGTCTTTCCAGATAATGAAATAGAAATATTATCAACTGGAGAAGATGAACTTGGTTTTGATATTACAATTAGATATGATAAAGGTACTTTTGATGGAAAAGAAGATACCATGCATAATTGTACAGAATTTCATCACTTATATAATAAAAAAAGTTATGGTGAAAAATTTCCTAACGAAGTATCATCTGCATTTGAATCCGACATTCATCATACTGGTAGCACAAGACGTGTTAATCAAATAGAATGGATTAAAGTAGAAAAAGCAACTGTTTTACACGAAAATTATTAAATAATGAAAAACAAAGAAATTAAAATTACTATTTCCGGAGAAGTTTCTTCCGGAAAATCAAGACTTATTTATTTCTTAAAGAAATTTCTACGAGACGAGGGTTTTGTAGTGAATTTTGATGGTGGAATGGATTTTGAAACACAAGAAGAATTTGACAGATATATGATGTTTGATCTTGATACAGTGTTAAATAATCTTAAAGCAAATGTTAATATAGAATTTGAAGAAAAACAAATAAAAAGAGATGTGTAAATTAGATGTAGCATTTGTTTTAAATGGTAAGATTAAGAAAGGAACTGTTCTTGAAACAAGAGATACTAATGATCAAGATCGTGATTGGTTGGAATATTTAATTAAATATTCGTATTTCAAAAAACCAATATGGATACCTTGGTGGTGGGTTTGGACAGAAGAAAGATTAAACAAAAAACATTTTTAATATGAGTGAAAAACGAATTAAAGAAATTGATACAGGATGAAATTTACCATTATTATCTCAATGGCATTGATGTTGAGACAATTGTAGTTCATTTGAAAATGTCAACTGACGAGGTTAATGAGATTATTGACTATATAAACTATGTTAATTTAGTATAATTTTCTCTCTCGCTCCCATGTATTTATATTAAACAAAAAGTATGTGGGAACAAATAAAAAAAATTAAGGAAAAATTAGGAATTATTAGTACAATGCTTCTAATGATCTTTGGTGTTGGGATTTTCGGGACTATTAAATATACTATAAATTATGTTAAAGCAGCTAATAAATCAATAACGGGTCATGAAATTTTAGTAAGAAAAGTGGATTCTTTAGAAAAAAGAGTTACTACACTGGAAGAACAATTATCCGATTATGATATTATAAAGCAGAATGTAATTTATTTAATGCAGGATAATGATGTGTTAACTGGATTGCTTAGAGCGAACATGGAGAAGATGGATGAGAAAGATTATGGGACAGTTTTGATCCTATATGATGATGTCCTTGAAACTAAGGTTCGTAGAATGGTCGAAGTTAAAATGAGACGTGCCAAGGGAAGTGGAGATTTATATGTATTTGTACCATGGGGGAAATTATTAGGAATTCCAATTACAAAGAAATTTGCTGCTAAATGGCATGAGGATGAAAAGAAATTTTATTTTATTGATAAAGAGGGTGAATTTCATCTTATATATGAAGTTGATATTGAAAGTACAATTTTAAAATAATATATATATCATAGGGAGAATAATAGAACTTGCCGAAAGTGGAGTTCAAACAGTAGAAGATAGTAGGAAAACTATGCATCGTTTGGTAACTGCAATTAAAACTTCAACTCAAATTATACCGGACCATGATGATCCGGGAAGTGTAAATGATTGTTATCAATTTTTACATGAAATGATTGATGATTGTTATAACGAGATTAGTGAACTATATATTAAAAAATCTTAGTTGTAACCTTTTTAATTTAATTTCGTATTAATAAAGAAAACATTTAAACATGAGTATTGAAAATAATTTCATGTCATATGAAACATCAGCATTAGCTGCTAAATTAGGATTTACCCAACATACTACAGGACATCAAGAATATTATGTTTATTATGAAGATGTTGATAAATTAGGTCATCTTGGATATCAACATTTACATGGTGATGATCCTGTTAAAGCACCATTAGAATTACTTCAAAAGTGGTTACGTGAAGAAAAGGATATAATAGTATTTGTCGATTTCGATCCCGAATATGGTTGGAATTGGAATATTTATATTACTTCAGATGGAAGTGTAATTAAAGGAAAAAAGATGTTTTCTCAAGAATATCACAATGCTTTAGAAATGGGTTTATTTCTTGCACTCGAAATATTAGAAACGATAGAAAAGGTTAAAAATCAGAATGATAAATAATTAACTTTATATAAATACTTTAATATAAAGGTGTTAATGAATTGATTTATTATAACATCAATAAATTTAACTGAAGTAGATGTTATCAATTATAATAAATTGATAAACAACCATTTAAAAATTAATTCTTAAAATATTTATTTAATATGAAAAAAATTTCATTAAACATGCATTTTTACGATGAAGAATTAGCAAAAAAGATAACTGAAGAGGGTAAAAAGAATTTAAAAAATCTTAAAGAAGAATGGGAAAAACAGGGAATGATCACAGACCCTGAAGAAATTAGACAAATTGCTTTAAATAATGAAAAAGAAAAATTTCATTTAATCCCCACAGAATTACAATATATAGGTTTATATCCTCATAAACAACAAATTGGAGATTTTTCTAATGGTAAAAAAATCACTCCTATTGAGAGGATACGAAAAGCACATGAAGAGATTAAAAATAGTTTTTCTATAAATTTGGATAATAATTCAAGGATACAAGAATTAATTAAATTTAATTTTAGATTAAAACTTGGGGATGGATTTGAAGTAAAATGTGATGAAGAAAACAATCCACCAGATGCTGTTAATAATAATGAAATAAATATTTTTATCAAATGGAATGAGACTCCATCTTGTGCATATGATTATGTTGAATTAATATTCTAATGTTATGGGGAAGAAACCAAGATTTTTAATGACAAGGTCTGAGAAAAGGACTGAAGATACGATTGACTTAGCAGTATCAGTTGTAAAATTTGCTATTGCTGTTAGAGATTATCAAGATCGTATGGAAAAAAGACGGTTAGAAAACGAAAAATCCGAATTAGAAAATGAGAATTTACGTTTAAAAAATCGTTTATTAGAACTTGAAGCAAATAAAAAGAAAAATATTAGTGATGCTCAAATCATATATTAATTATTTTTCTTTAATTTCTTTTGAACCACACTTTGGACATTCCTTAGGGTTTTTGGGATTGTACCAATAAAGACCACATTTTTTACATTTATAATTCATATTAATAAATACGTATAAGTCCCAAACCTTATAATTATAAAATATAAGGTTTGGGACTTATAATTGGTCCTTATAAGGTAATAACCTTATTCAACTTCTATATCAACGTAAATTGGTGGGTTTACGATTCTATATTGATCATTTAAAACTGAAGCATTAATAAAATTAACTCCTTTAATATATTTTTGTCCATAATTTTCATGAATATGTCCAAAACAATTTATTTGTGGTTTAATTCTATCAATTATCTCATTGTATAATGATGGACTTCCAGTATATTTTTGTCCTAAAAAATTATCAACAAAATCCATAATATATTTTGGTGGACCATGAGTAATAACTACATCAGTATCATCAGGTATTGCTTCCCAATGTTGTTGTAATTTTTCTTCCGAGCGATTGAACGCCCAATTATTAAATGATCGTGTTACTGGAGTTCCCCACAATTTGATTCCTTCTAATTCGATCCCATTATCTTCAAGATAAATTACATTTTCAAATTCTTCGACTATTTCTTTTGCTTGTAAAGAATAATCTTCAAATAATATATCATGATTTCCAGCGATAAAAATTTTATGTTTAAATTGATCTAAATTATTAAACCAATATAAAAATTCTCTAATAACTTTTTCTGTACCTCTCCCACTAATATCACCACAATGTATAATAAAATCTGCTGGAGGAAATTTAAATCTATTCTCTACACCTTTATGCATTCCGTGAGTATCTGAGATAATTGCTATTTTTAATTTTTTGTTCATATCACAAATATATAAAAAATATTTTATTTTTTTGTAACAAATTAATTTTAAATGCGTATATTTGTATGTAATCAATATGGTTATTTTTCATAACATGTTGTTTAGGGTCTACTTCGGTAGATGAGTGGTTAAAAGATAATGAGCTTAACACAACCCGGAGATGTTGGAATCTGGTTTTATACAGACTGCTTAACTTGACCGACATAATTTCAACATCTCCCTAAACTTTTTAACTATGGCAAAAGACAAGAACATAGATGTTCATATTAAAAGTGGTAAAAACATGATGTACGAAGCATCTCATATTATCACAATTCCCAATAAAAATAAAGAAGAAGAAATTGAAAAAATTGCTTGGAAATTATTTCAGGACAAACTACAATTACGTTTCAAAAGGGAACTTTCTCCAGAAGAAAAAAAAGAAATTACATCTAAACCTACTTATGATTATTATAGAAAAGAAGCTACAAACATTTATGAAAAGAAAATTAGAAAGGCAATAAAAGCACAAAATAATAAAAAATATCCTATAATTGATGTTCCCGCAAGTGGAAAAAGTGGTTGGATGGGTGGTGCATATACTTTATGTTTTGTATATTCAAAATACAATGGGAATTTTGTGCTTCGTGGATATATGAGAGAAGTTGAAGAATATCTAAAGAAAAACTATACTCATTATTTTTACAATCTGTCTTTATGGTATAACGGAGATAATCGAGATATTTGGGGGTTTTGGAAAAAAGACATTCATATTTCTCAACCAGATGGTTATTTTAGTAAACACACTAAACCACAAAATAAATATTGGGTAGGGAGATTTACAAGTTGTAATCTTAGTGAAGCAGAAAATGAAAATAGGGAAGAAGAAAGATTAAAATTTAAAAGATTACCTAAAAAATGGATTCCTGAATTTGATAAATTTTAAACACTAAAAATAATTTAAAAATGGGTTATACAGCAGATTTAATTGCAGAGGTTAAGGAACTATATCCTGACTCACCAGTAATGCATAAATTAGCAGAAAGTGGAGATGCTTTCCTTGGGAGATATTTAGATGATAGTTCTCATGGTGGTTTTTCAATAGATAAAATATTACTTGCAACCTCTTTAGAAGAAATTCAAAAAGAAGCAAGAATAATTAAAAGAAAAAAACAATTGTATTCTAAATGGTGTGAGCAAGACCCTCGACCAAAAATGTATTAAAATGTTTGTAAACAATTTAATTACTAATCAAATAAACAAAGTTATGAAAGCAACTATCTTTTATTTTCATGGTGCTAATACTAAATATGAAGAAATGACTGGTTATAAACATAAACAAGAAGTTCCTGTTAAGGAAATATTTAATATTGCAGCATTTATATTTGGTACTGGTTTAAATGTAATGTTGTATCATTCCAGTCCTGAGAACATAACAATTATGATTGATGATAAAAGATTTCAACAAAGATAATTATGATTGATGTAATTCCCGCAGTTAAAGATATTCAAGCAATTAAAATCAAGAAAGAAGATACTCTTGAAGAATTATTGAATAGGTTTTATGATGTTATGCGAAAACATAATATAAAACAAGGAATTCCGAATATTAATGAAAAAGGACAAGTTGTTAGTAGAACTTGTAATACTACTGAATGGACTATTTGTCAGAATATGTTTCATGAAAAAATTAATGAGTTCTTTATTTTTCATTCAATTTTTGAAGAAGTTCCGGAAGATATTCAATAACCATCTTATGGGGGTTATAGCATTAAAATTTACAAAATTTTATTAAAATATATGAAAATTAATAGTAAAAATTTAAGATACGATAAGGATAGTACAGATGAATGTTGTCCTAAATGTGGAAATCATTTTTATATTAAGGGGAGAAAATGCTATTCATGTGGATATGAATAGCTTTCTGCAAATTTTTTTATTCTTCTAACTATCTCACCGTCCCCCTCTTTAGATAGTTTGAAGATTTCGTTCTCTATTTGCCGTTTCCCCCTCAAATAACCCCTCTTCTCAATCTTCACGTTGTTCCTTTTCACACCTCTATTAAACCCAATTTTATAACCAATTCTATAAATTACGATCACAATTAATGTTATAATAAAGATATTATCCATTTGATTAATCTTTTACATAAATACTTTAAGATTTTCTGTTCAATAACTTTATGGAAAGGTTTTTGATGAATGGATAGTATTTATTAATCACTAAAATGAAAAAGACCACATGAGTTTGTTTATCATGTGGTCAGAACGAAAAAAGGAAATTTGGGGGACTCCAATGTGGAGTATTGTATGAAAGGAACAAAAAATTTAAGTAATTCCACCTTCGATTTTTAATCTCATTGGTTTCTCTATTTTTTTCCAATCCTTATCAGGATATTTCTTCTTCATGCCATTTAATATATGTTCGATTGCTTTTTTATTATCTTCAGTACCGGGTTTATTATATCCCGGATAATTATCTATATTTACATCAGACCAATATTTATCTGGACCTTTTAAAGTCATTTGATAAAGGTCTTCCACGTTTTCAAATAATTTAACAACTTGGGGGTTTAGACCTACTGGTTCATATAAATTTCCACCATTAGGGTCAAACAATTCATTTAGAAAGTTTTGTAATTCTTGAATAATTATGTTGCCGAGTTCTTTATTTTTTTTCATATTTTTTATGAAACTTTATCGTTCTTATCCATAAATACTATAAAAAATAATAAAATCCAAACACTTAATAATAAAGCATTTGGATTTTTTGTGAGAATATTTTTTTAAATTATTCGAACTTTAGTCTGCTAAATTTCTAACAAATTTACCTTTATGGAATACGTTTCCTACAGCATCAATATATTCATTTTTTGCGTGCCAACCTCTTGGAGGGTTAACTGGTTTAATTTCTTTTAGTTCAGGTTCTTCTTTTTCCTTTATCTTTGATTCTGCAGGAATTTCACAATTCTCTTCTTCATTAAGAGTTTCTTCTTCCACTTTTAAAATTTGTTCTTCTTCTACTTCAGCATTTTTTTCATCTTCAGTTTCTACAATAGATTCTTCATTTACTATTTGTTCTTCTTCAGATGATTTATGACCAATAAAAACATTCTCAGTCCCTAAAGGTTTATTTTCACCAATTTCCACATTAGTAGGTTCTGCCAATGTTTCTGAGATAGATGAAGCATCAACATTTTCTTCAATCGTTACAACGTCTGATTTTTCTTCTTTTTCAATTAGTTCATCCAATTCTTTTTTGAAGTCATCATCAATTGGTTCTGGTTTAATTTTTGCTTTTTTTATTTTTTTATCCAATTTTTTTACTATTGGATTTTTCTTTTTTGTTTTAATTATTTTTATGGTTTTGTTTATTTCGGCAAATTTAGGATTTTCTTTAGCATTTTTTGAAAAAATAACCTCATAGACTTCAAAACCAACTAAGTGTTTAAGTTTTGTTACATAAACATATTTAGCATCTTCTTGTTTTTTATCAATATTATTGTGAGTATTTTTACAATCACGATAATCTTTACCAACAATTATAATATATTTCATTTTTTTAATATTTTACTAATATTATTTTATAATAAATACTCCAATAAATCTAATTATTTGATTAATCCTGATTGGTATAGATCATTCTTATATGCTCTATGTTTTTTCATAGATTCATTATGTTTTTCTCTATCATAGTATTTTTTTGATCCACCTCTTTCTTTTCGTCTTTGTTTATTAGCAATTAATTTTTCTGGATCAATAATGAATTGAATTGTTCTTCGAGAAACACCATACATATCGGCAAGTTTTCTCTGACTATGCGTACCATCTTCATAAAGGATTTTGATTTCTCTTTTATCCTCTGCACTTAACTTGACTCTGCGATCAAGTTTTTCATTATTAATTGCAATTTTATCTGATTTATATGGCATAATTGTTTTTTTATTTCTTATACGTATTCAGATAAAAAAAGGTTACTTATTATTCTGTTTTAAATGTCTGACCTGTTCCAAAACATTTAGGACATTTTGATTTACCACTTGATACTCTATCATCTGGAATTTCTCCCTCCCCATTACACACAGGACATGGACCAAATAAATCATTTATAAAATTATTTGCATTAAATTTTTCTAATTTAACATGTTTAATTTCATTTTTATCGAAAGGTTGAATTGATCTATGTAATTCTTCAAACATTTCATAATGTCTGAGAAATTCTTTTAATTCAATCCACTCATGATGAATTGTACCATCACCTCTTTTCCAAGTAACATTAATTGCTTTATCAGTAATATAATTAACTTGTAATTCTGATAAACCAGTATTATATCGAATATCTTTTACCAGATATGATTTATCAATTTCAAAATTTTTATCCATTTATTTTAATCTATAAATCCAATTATTTTTAAACTATCCGGATCACACAATAATTTTAAATCCTTATCATCTTTTTTGATATGTACAACTGTTTTACCATTTATTAATCCTTCTCGATGATATGTACGACCTTTAATACCTTTTGAGGTTTCAACTATATATCCCGGATTTTTTTCCATTATAACACTTCTTTAACACCAGTATTTGGAACACCGCAAACTATTACAACATGAAGTACATCTTTATCTGATTTTTTTTCATTGTAATAAATAATATCCCAACCATTTTTTACAATTTCTTTAAATTGTTCTTTTAAAGTTTCTTTAGTGAAAGTCTCAGCAATTCTTTCGTAATTTACATATTTATTCATAATAACTTATTATTTATCACAAATTTATTAATAAAAAAAGTTAAATCCAATACATTTAGTATTTATAGTAAAATAATTTTAATTAAATTATAAAAAAATGTCGAACGAAAGAGATATTGAAATATTACAAAGAAGAATTGCTGAAATTAATGAAAAAATTATATATTTTGAAAAATATAATATTTCTGAAGTAAAGAGAGATAGATTAATTGAAAAACGTGATAGATATCAAACTAAATTAGATGAACTACAATCATAATTCTTAATATAAGAATTAACGAAATTTAAATCTCTAAAATATTCATCGGAATATGATCCAATATTATCTAAATATTTATCATATTCCGTTTTTTTATGTATTAAAAATTGATCAATAATATTTCCGATATCTTCTTGTTGATTAATTTTTTTTAATTCAAAAAGTTTTTTTAATACTACAATTGTCCAAGTTTTCCATTCAGATGTTTCTTTAGTATAACACGTATTTAAATAATTAAATGCAATATTAATAATATAAATAACATATGGAAGATTTTCCGTAGGTTTAATTGTATTTAATAATGTTTCAAATTTTTTATATAAGGTTTGAATTTCACTTACTTCAACATTATTAATTTTATTTATTAAATCTGTCATATGCATTCTTAGTAATATGGCAAAACTCTGCTTTACCAATAAAATCATCTAAGGTATTTGCATTTGAATAACTCATAGCAGTTTTCAAATAATGTTTAAAATTTTCAAGCCATTGATCTAAAGTATATTCAACTTTTCTATATCTAACAACACCTTCAGATGTTTTAAATTTATTTTTACCCATAGCTTTTTGTGCACCTTTCGTACTCATCCCCCTATAGTATTTATAAATACCCCATCCTTTATTAAATATTTTTCTTGCAGTTTTAGGACCTACTTTAAAACCCTTAAAATAACTCTGAGCACAACTTTCCATGGTTTTATTGAAAAGAGACCCAATCATAACATAATCTGCTCCTAAAGCTAATGCTTTAACAATATCAGCATAATCTTTCATACCACCATCTGCAACAATTTTAGGTAATGCATCTGGATATTTATATGAATCATACATCTCTTTTTTAATTTTATAAATTTCATTAATTAGAGATGCCTTGGGATATCCTATACCAGTTTGTTTTGTAGTTAAACATCCATTGCCGTTCCCTATTCCAACTCGGATATAATCAACAACACCACTTTCTGCATACCAACGATATGTTTCCGGATTAGCAATATTACCAACCATGATCTTAAGATTCTTATTATTCATTTTTAAACGAACACAATATTCCAATATTTTTTTCATATGACCATTAGCAACATCAATTAATATTGTTGTAAAATTATTAAGTCCAAATTCACTTTTATCTTCTAATAATCTATCTAAATCTCCAAAACCTAAACTTGGAAATACCATTTTTTCTCGACTCATTGCAAGATATCCGACACCAATTCCATCACAATTTAAAAAATATTTTTCCTGATATTCTTCATATGGAATTGTTCTTGGGACACAAACATTAATATGTTTATCGACAAATGTATTAATATTATTTAAATCAATTACAGTATCCATTGGTGCAACAAACAATGGTAATTCAGGAAGTTTTACATCATTATATCTACTGGTAATTGAAGTGTTTTGAGATGGTACTAATAGTATATCATCAAAATCAAATTTTATGTTGTTTAATCCGTCTATTTTATAATATGCCATATTTTATAAAAAAAAAAGGGTGAAAGAAAGTTATAATTATTTTGTAACTAAATGAATTTTAAATTTTAAGGATTAAGTCTTTTACATCATAAATCTTAAATCTTGACTTCCTATCCTATCCAAGTAGTAAGTGCAACGTGTAACGTCTATCTGCCATTAGGCACTACAAAATTATTATCCCAATACAATCACCCAAGTATTGTTATGCTTTATCCTCTTGATCTTTAGGGTCTTGAGGTAATTCTTCGTTCCAAGCAACTTCAGTTGTATAATTATAAGTATCAATTGAATCTTGTAATTTATCAGCTTTTTCCTGATATTCTTTTTTCAATTCATCTCTTTTAATTTCATCGAACTGAACCATATAAGTTGCTTCTGTTTGTGCATATGCAGCAGTTTCAACACCCTCTTGAGTATTTAAAATATCTAAGAATGATATCATTGTTTTATATTCACTTAACAAATAGATAGCAGGTTGAATTTCTCTATTAGCCTCATTAATAACAATTTTTAAATTAACAAGGTCTTGAACTTTTTGTTCTAATTGAGAATATAAATCTTTTACATTAAATTTTTCCGGAACATTAGAACCCTCTCTATATGAGTTTTTTCTATTAATAAGATTTTTTAAATGTGCAATTTCTGCAGCTAATCTTTTCTTTTCTTTTAATGCTTTACTTAATTTCATATTATTTCTTTTTATATAGTGCAATATTACAAATAATTAATTTTATATGCAATAAATTATTCATTTAAATATTAGTTTTATGTCTAAAATTTATTGACCATCCTTTAGGCATGAATTGGGGATTCATCGTATCAATAAAATGTTGTCTCCATAATCTTACAAATTCTTGAATTTTTTCATCTGTATCTAATTTTGCAACAAGATGAAATCCATGATCGTAATATTTTTTATGTCTTGCTTGAAATTGTCTTGAATCATGTTCAAATTTTCTTGACAAAACTCTATATAATTTATAAAGTTGAATATAATTACAATCTTTTAAAAAATTAAAATCAATATTTGTATATTCTGAAATTAGTTTGAGATTTTCATATATAGTTGCAGTAGAAATATAACCATAACCTTGGAAAATTACTTTTAATCGACTCATTATAATACTATTTTCCCTGTTTTGATTTCTAATCAAACGAATATAAGCATTATTATACTCATCAATAGTCATTATATCATAAACTCGTGCTAATTCATCTTTAAATTTAGTTGCTTCAATCTCATATTCGGAATGTTTTTCATCATTAATTAAAACAACATCATGATGATTTTTTGATTTATATTGTGGAGGAAAATAAGTTCTATAACAATATGGTACTATGTGATGTCTTTGTAAATGAGCATCTATTCCAGTAACAACACATTTATTTTCTCTCACGGAACGTCCAAATTCCTCACTTTCCGTAAATCCAGTTCCTTTAGGTTTAAAAGTTAATTTAATTTTATTATCCCCTATTATTACTGCTAAATTTCTATTTATATACCATTTTGCTTTTTTATCACCACATGTAAACATGTGATTACCATTGGGGTGGTAAACTTTCCAGTTTTCAATACTTAGACTTTTACCACCCAATTTTAGAATATTATTTTTTCCCATAAATTTCTAAGAATCTTTTCTGAATTTCGTCAGAAGAATGATTTAGAATAAATTCATTATAATTATCACCTAATGCATTTCTAAAATTATTCATTGCATCACCTAATTCTTTTCCTTTTAACCCCGGAATCCATTTCATAATAATACGACCATTTAATTTATCGTGTAACGTTGCATTGATCGCATTTTTTTCATCTAATGCAGCTAATTTATTAAAAAAATCTGCTTCAGGGAAAAAATCATTAATCATTGGTGCATAATATAATTTGTTTTTAAATTGATAAGATTTATTTATTCCTTTTTCTTCAACATATTTTAAAAATTCATGATATGATTTTCTTTTTCGATTTCTTTTTTTATCAATGTGATTTAAATTTTCCATTTTAAATGTCTCAACATTAAAATATTTTCCATCAATAATGAAATCAAAAATTTCTTCAATAGTTTCAAAACCTTTTAAATATCTATCATAATCAAATCCACCAAACTCAAAGATTTTTCTTGGGTCTTTTGAAATAATAATGTCATGTGAATTTCTTCCATTGAAATTTCTATATTTAAATTTTAATCCATCCCATCCATAAGATAAATTCATTTTATGAAATGATTTTCCCATTGCATTTCCAAGTGGATCATATGAAAAATATACTTGAGCAGTTCTCCAATTAGATTCTTTCATTGGAATAAAATCAATTTGAAAATTGTCATAATCAAATGAAAGAACACTCCCATTACTATTAATTGCTCTTGGATTATATGTTTCTTCTATATATTCTTTAAGATTTACACCACTATTGTAAAATTCATGATCAATTTTAATTAATAAATCAAGATCACCATGATCTGGTTTAGAGTGATAACATTTTACAACAGCAGTCATCACATCTAAATCTAATTCAAGTGGTCTTTGAATTTCTAATGCAATCCTATTGAATTCACCAGTTGTTTTTCTTTCAGTAATAATACCTTTATTTTGTAATGCTCTTCCACCCATATTTTTTTTATTCAAATATACGTTTTTTTTTAATATATGTTACAAAAAAAGGAGTGTTTTCACACCCCTTTTTAAGATTCTACAATAATAAAACTAACAATAGAATCATCAAAATCCGGAGTTAGTAAAATAAAATAATCAATTAATTTATTTTCAAGTAAAAAATCATTTAAAATTTCATAATCTTCCTCATATATTGATAACAAATGATCTTGCATATATTCATAAGTATCTGCAAGTCCGTCATATGACCATTTAATTTCATCATCAATTAATTCAAGATTACCTTTTAAATTTAAATCAATATTATTCTCGAAAATAAAATCAAATAATTCAATAGTTCCCATTTTCAAATTCCTTTTTTATTTAAATTATTTTTTACCCCAATAAATACAGTCATTTTTCCAAAAAGAAAAAAGTCGAAATATTTCGACTTTTAAGAGAGATTAAGTTAGAATAATTATATATCAGGAAATTATTTTTCTATAAAACCCTTTTCAATTAATTCACCCTCAAGAATATTTAAACTAATTTCAACATCTTTAAATATTTTATAAGATAATAAAAATTCCATTATTTCTTCACAATAATAATTTAATTCAAATTCAAGATATTCATTATCCTCTCTATGCCAAGATGTTTCAATATTAATTTTGTAAATATGTTCCTTATATCTAATTGTATTGGGTAAATTATTTATCCTTTTAATAATTGAATCATTAAAGTTTTTAGTTGATAAAAAATCAATAAATTCTGTTTTAGTATATTTTTCCATTTTAATTATTTTTCGTCCATTATTGTAATATAAACAAAATCAAACAAACCATTATAAAGTTTACTTTTTTCTTTTTCAATAATTTTAAATTTTGATACATCTAAAGTATCTAAATAATTTTCAGGAGCACCACTGACAAAATATTTAGTTTCACCAGTTTCAATATTTTGAATTGTTGCAACTGATGGTAAATTTTTCATCTTACTATTTACTGGTGGATTCCCCCTTTTTGTTTGTTCAATTTGATTTTTAATGTCTAATGCTTTTTCTTCGCTGTTTAATTTTAACATTCTTTTTAATAATTCCTGATTGACTTTTTCATTGCTTTGCCCAAATTCAATTATTAATTCTAATTGTTTATTGTTAAAAATGCGATATTCTTCAAAACTTTCTATTCCAGTGTTATATATATCTTCAAGTTTATTATTAACATCAATAAACCCAGTTTTCATTTCTTCTCTCAAACTAACGGTTTCTTTTTGAAGATGATCAATTTTATTTAAATGTCTCATTTTTAACTGCCCAATGACAAAAGCACCAACTACAGCGAAAATTGCAATTCCTATTATCCATTTGATAATTATGGATGTTTTATTCCCCTTGAATTCAATGTCATTTAGAAAATCTAATCTCATTGTTCTTTAATTTTAGTATTATTCCTAAGTTATTTTTATTGTTTCGTTCCTT